>Ga0228536_1000525_pt1 | contig 66484 bp, 67 predicted proteins | sample SJ1Smetagenome_FD_168611 | JGI IMG/M metagenome (GOLD analysis project Ga0228536, IMG submission 168611) | Enriched culture of PCE-dechlorinating microbial communities from Ithaca, New York, USA - SJ1.S | ecosystem: Engineered > Modeled > Simulated communities (microbial... > Unclassified...
AGCGTTTCCCTCTCATGCCTCCGTCCTCCTTGATCCTGTATTTTTGTAGTATACAGAATCTCTATTCTCATGGTGTACTAAATTCGGGGGACAGGTCACATCGAATCGACCAACGAGCATTCCATCATAACGGTAATGAATTGGGACGCTTATCAAACGCCCGAAAGTGAAGTTGACCAGCAGGTCAGCCAGCGCGTGACCAGCAGACCACCAGCAGAACACCACAAACAAGAATGTAAGAAAGAAAGAATGCAAAACAATAAACAAGATATACGCGTCACACCAGACAACGCCCTGCCCGAGCCAGTTCCTCCATTAACAATCTTAAAAGAATACTGCCGACAAAATAAGAATGCGAACATTAAGCAGTTCGTGGAGGAATACGAACGCTATCCTCAACATGAACACGTAAAGACAGAATACAATCTTCGAAAAAAACTATCCTCAGGATCAACATTCAGCAAAGTAGGGAATCTAACAGATAAAAAAATTAAAAATATGCTTACCAGGAAAATGATTGATGCTGAATCGCAAGTCAAACATAAAAGAACAAAGGAGGCAAAGAATGCTCATAGGTGAAATTGAAAAAAACAAAAAAGAAAAAATCTGTATTTCTGTAGACGAATTTAAAGGCTTCAGGTTTTGCGATGTGCGGGTCTACTTCATAAATCCCAGCGGAGAGTGGAAGCCCACAAAAAAAGGTATCACCTTCAATGCAGACAATATAGACGAGATCATCAATATACTCAAAGAGGCGAGCAAGGAACTCCACATTCGCGGAACAACAAAGTCATGAATGGGGACCTCAGGAGAACTTTCTCCCGATCACTTCGTGACGTTCTGCCGTCCGTATCTGCGGGTCCTTCCCAGGCTCTCTTTGCTTACGACTGCCAAAGACGCACCAAATCACTACTTTCAAGAAAAATTCGGAGTGGAAAAATGGAAACAACCAAAAATACCGCAACCTTTATGAATCGATAATTAGGAACCCACAGGGAACCGTTCATGAAGATACTAACCTGTAAACAGGTAGCGGAACTACTCCAGGCAAAACCTTCAACCATCTATGCGTGGGCGGAGCAGAGCCTCATCCCTTCTTTCAAGGTAAATGGTTTGTTGCGGTTTGATGAAGCCGAATTGATGAAATGGATAACTAGTTGTAAAGAAAGGGATTCGTGGTATAATAATCCTATCCAGGCCAGAAGCTCCAGGAAAGGAGGAAAAATACAACATGGGGCTTTATAAGAGAGGAAAAACCTTCTGGTACGGCATTATGTACCAAGGTAGAAGGGTACAAGAATCACTGAAAACGGACAACAGAAAGCTTGCAGAAAAATTATACGCAAAAAAACTGACGGATATCGTGGAAGGACGGCATTTCGAGACTACAATGGCAAAGCGACTTACCTTCGAGGACATGGCTTCAAAATACCTTGCAGAGCATGCACATTCGAGAGATCCGTATACAGTGAAACAGCTGGCGAAATTTTTCAAGGGATACACGCTATTTGAGGTCTCAACCAGGATGGTAGCGGAATATCGAAACAGAAGGCTGGAAAAAGTAAAACCCGCAACAGTGTATCAGGAACTGGCATTGCTCAGAAGGATGTTTAATGTTGCTATCAGGGAATGGGAATGGCTGCAAAATAACCCGGTAAGCAAGCTGTCTTTTTCAGTGGGGAATAAAAACGCACGGGATAGGTGGCTTATACCCGAAGAAGAAGAGGGCCTTCTTGCGAACGCGACGAATCCTCAATGGCTTAAACCGCTTCTTGTTGCGGCCCTCCATTCGGGGATGAGGCAAGGAGAGATACTCAATCTGAAGTGGCAGGATGTCAACCTTTCTAAGAAGATCATTTTGGTGGTCAAGTCCAAGAATGGTGAGAAGAGAAGCATCCCGATGTCGAATACCTTGTGCCAGGCATTGAGGGCCATTAAGGTGAGAGATATCTCAGGACGGGTGTTTCCCATAGCGATCCGGAGTCTCAGGGTGGCCTTCGACAAGACCCTCAAGAAAGCAAAGATAGAAAATTTTCATTTCCATGATCTCAGACACACCTTCGCAACAAGGCTCGTTCAGAATGGAGTCGACCTCTATAAGGTCAAAGAATTGCTTGGGCATAAGACTCTTGCGATGACCACACGGTATGCGCACCATTACCCAGAAAGCCTTAGGGCGAGCGTGGAAGTTTTAGACGGTTGCTACAATTTTACTACAATGCAGGTTGAGGCGTTTGACAGATGAACAAAAAACATAATAAAATCAAACATGCGAGAGTGGCGGAAATGGCAGACGCACTGGACTTAGGATCCAGCGGGTAACACCGTAGGGGTTCAACTCCCCTCTCTCGCAAACTATTGATATTTCAGGTTTATCACTCATTTCTTCTTTTCCAATGATTTTTTAGTAATTGATATTGTGCCCGGATTTGTGCCCGTTTCTGTTTGTTTAACCGTTTTTCTTGCTTCTTCGTGGAATGTCGAAAGCTTCTCGCAAGCCTTCTTAAGATCATCCTCGTTGACAATATTATATCGCTCAAAAACAGATCGAGTCTTGTGACCTGAAATCTTCATAGCTACCTTTTCAGGCACACCAGCCCTAACCATGTTCCGCACCCCTGTTCTCCTGAGATCGTGAAACAATTTACCTTCAAGGCTGACAACAGAACACGCTTTGTCCCACGCCTCCCTGAAATCCTTTATTTTCTTGCCATTCCTGAAAAACACGTAAGGACATTCCGGGAACCTGCTATCTTTCATAATCTTCTGTTTCAGGATTTCTTCGTAAAGCTCCCCGGTGAGATATATTATACGCGGTTCCTCATTTTTTGTTGTTCCTGGCTCAAGATTTACTTTCTTATCAAAGACGTTCACTTGTTTCCATGTAAGTGATAAAATCTCTGCTTTCCTCATTCCGGTATAATATGCCATTGTTATAACTGGTTTGAGGTAATCGGGAAGCGCACCCCTTACTTGCAAATACTCGCCATCCTCGAAATAGCCGGTTCTTACATTCCTTTCTTTTAATTTTGGTATATACGGAATGCGTAGAACCTTAGACGGTGTGCTCTTTGCCCCTAAGGAAAACATCCTTTTCAACGCTGATAATTCCCGGTTTATAGTCCCGTTCTTTGCACCCGCTTCCTGTCTTGAAACTATGTATTTTTGAATTGCGCTTGTGGTAATGTTTGCAACCCGTACCCCCGATAAGTGCTCTTTCAAATGGTTTGCGCTTATCTCAGCCCTCCATTCCGATTTCTTATTGTTGACTTTATAGTCATTCAGGAAATCTTTGACGAGCTCGTCAAAAAGTATTTTTTCTACTCGTAGGCCCGGAAACTTGCCTTCTGCTATTGTCCCCTCTCTGAGCTTCAATAAATGTTTTGCATCGCTTTCTTTTTCTGACCTAGAGCTTTCCCTCATAGGTTTTCCATTCCAGTAATACTTGATCCAGTAAATTTTTCCTCTAAGATACGTTGCTCCCATCTACTACCCCCTTAACAAGGATATTCCATCTTGTTTCGATCAACCCAACGATCCATATCAAAGATGTCTATAAGGATTCGCCGGCCATCTCTTACAATCGGTATCTTTCCTGCCCATATCATTTCCCTTACCGCCCAGACAGTTCTTCCGAGATAAACGGATGCTTCTTTTATCGAGTACAATCTTTTTTGTGTCTTTCCATTATTGCCTTGCTTTGCAATCACCTAAATAACTCCCTTACTTTCCATTAGCTTTTTTGCCCCTGATTTTTGCAGCAATATCTTTCAAATCAGGATCAATTTTATCCATGGCAGGTATAATTTTTGTATTAAGCTTTTTGCGCAATCCCTTACCCCCTGTTTCTCGAACAAGTTCAAGGTATTCTTCATCTGTTAGTTCTCTTCTTTCTTTTAACTGTTTCATTACTCCTTTGGTTACATATTTAATTACTTGTGCTATTGAAACATCGTCGTCGATCTTTTCAACGTCGTATTCAGAGATTTTTTCCGGATTCTTTTTAATATGAATGTCATATTTTCTCTGAAACTCTTTAACCTCTTTTTTTATTTCTGAGCTATCGAATGATTTATACAAAGGCTCTCTTACAGTATTCTCAACTATATATGACATTGGGACCTTAATATCCCCTGACCTTTTTATTTCCTCTTGGATGCTTTTAAGGTACTGCAACAACTCCTTGATTGCTTTGTTTAGGAAGTAAGAAATACTAACATCGACATAGTTTTCTCTAAATATTTTTGATAGTTCCTCATACGGTTCCTCTTCAATGGTGAATGATTTTACCTTTTTGGCCATTATGTCACCCTCCCAATATCAAATATTTATATCATTAATATACTATAAATATATCATAAATAATTTGTCAAGGATTATTTGACTATAAAGAATTATTTTTTATTGTCTTGCGACGAAATTAAGAAATTCTTTGGCTTTTTCTTTTTCCTCTATGAAAGCTTCAACTTTATCGCCGTTTGAAAATTCGACACGAATTTCGTATTTTCGAAACTCACCCGATCCTTCATAGACCATATAGCCTTCAAGAAAATTAATTGCATCTTCTATTGTTGTAAACTCATTTACTCGCCCATAGAGTGGGATCATTACTACGCGCGTAACGTGTCTGGCAAGCCTCCGTCTTAATGCGACAAGAAAATCTTCAATAGCTGTTTTATTCACATCTACTATTTTCTTTCGTATTCTATCCATTTTTTCCTGTGGAGTGCCCTTAATTCTATCTATTGTTTGCTCAAAAACATTATCTGGTGTGTCTTCGTCAAATGAGATATTAATTCCTTCATTTTTGAAAACCGTAACAAGCGAATCATATTGGAAATAAAGTACTTGAAATCCAAGTGAACGTAGCTGGTTTATTGACCCTTCTGTGAAAACGCCCGCTAGTACTATCCCAAGAAATGGATTATTCCATTTATATTTCTCGGCAAGTGGCAATATCGCACCTTGGATTTCTTGCGCTTTATTCCGTGAGTGTTTTGTGTATCTTCTCCATGCGCTCTCGATAAAAGCAACCGGTCTTCCAATCTTATTATCTGTACCATCTCGCTCTATTACAAAATCAAGATCGTGTGAATTTCCGTATTGATCAGTCCATTTAACTTTCTTTCCAGGGCGTGCTGGCCTAACTTTTTTTTGATAGTCCAAATAAAGGCCTTGTTTCTTACAGAATTCTTTAAGTTGCGGCATTATAGCTGATTCTAGCAATTCACCAATCAATTGCCCGAATTTATGCGCTGGAGATTTTGCCATATTATCCCTCAATCCAGAGTAACCCTTCTTTCAAAGGGACCCTATGTTTACGATTTTTCCATTTGATGTTCCTATCTCTTAGTTTTTCAAATCTATATTTTTTGAAACCTGCTGCCATTGCGAGTTCGGCAATCCATTTTTCTATTGGACAATAGACCCCATACGGTGCTGAGTCCCCTATTACCCAGCACATTCGCGACCCGGACTTACACGCAATTCTTAGTTGTTTTAATACTACTGCCATATCCCGACAATAAGCACCTATCATGGTGTGGTAGTGTTTTTTTCCACCATGTGTCTCTCGCACCTCCGCTAATCGCCCCATTATAAGACCAAGTTCATTCTTAATGGGTTCCACCTCTTTTGATTCTAATAAATCGCTTGCTTTTAGCTTCTCCTTTGACGAATGTTGTGAAGAGGATACGATTAGGTATTTCCTTACTGCATCGTGTATTTCTCCCCACCCATTAACGTCTCCCCAAAATGTCATTTCAAACCGTAGGGCATCTGCGTAGTCGTAATTATTTGCATAGGGAGGTGATGTTATTACGGCATCAATATTTTTAATCATCGATTCAGTAAAGTTACGGGCATCACCAGCTATAATCTTTGCATATGTATGTTTTGCCCTTTTCTGCATCCATCGCAAATCTGCTTTTATTATCTCAATTTGTCTCTGAAAAGAAAGCAAAGGACTAATAACCCTTTTTTTTGTTTTATTTGGTAAAATATATTGCCATTGTGCTGTACCTGCTCGTGATGTTGTGCGTAGTATAGAAGTCAATGCGAGCCAAATAATTTCAGATTCTGGTGACGAATCCCTTATTGTGAACCATGCCGTTTTTAAACGATCAAGCGTTGTAAGCGTTTCGACATCGTAGCTTCGATGGATTAACTGTGGATATGAGCAAGCGTCAGATTTTATGTCTTGAGCGCATTTTAAAACTTCAGCGGCAAAATATCCAACTTTTTTAGGATCGCTTTCCCATAATAGTTTTGCCTTGCATATTCTTGCGACTATTGGATGTGCTTCAACTCCTATGCTTTTGACACCAATGCTATCACAAACGACTGGTACAGTGCCAGAACCAACAAATGGATCAAGAACAACTTGGTCTGCCTTAATACGCCAATCTGCTAAAACTTCCCCAACCCATTGTGCTGCAAAACCCGCTGAATAACGGAACCACCTATGAACAGGTAAAGACATATTATCTACAAAAGTACCAGAACGCGATACTTTCAAGTCTGGTATCGCTTTAACATAATCATTAAATAGTCTCAGTTGTTCCTGCAATTTTTATCTTCCTTATTTGGCTAACTTTTTTACTATATTCTACCTATCATTCTATTTCATTATTATACATCTTCACCTTTATTACAATCATTAAGATTATCTCTATAATAAATATCTTCATCATCTTCGTATTCATTAAACTCAGCCATCCCATTTTTGCAACCTTCATGTTTAGGGTCTCTAAGGCACATTAGAACATCCATACCCCTTAAGACCTTTCCTTTGCAAATCTGTTCAAAATCGGAACATTCGCTACATGACAAGAATTCGAGATCATCAGGGTAATAAAATACATCTTTCCCTTGTTCGATGAGCATTCTTGACAGATCAAAATGACCTTCTATAAGCTCTATGTCATTATACATTCGTGTTATTTTATATTCCTTTCTCCTTTTTTCTTTTTTTGCGTTCAGCTTTTCCCTTTTCCTCTTTTTCATTGTTAATCCCCTCAATATTTATTCCAAAGCTCACCATAATTGATCTTCTGTATGAGCATCCGTAATTCTTTTGAGAGAATGAATATCCCGAACGTAGCCCCGCAGTTGTCACACCGGAAGAATTTGACCTTTTCCCCGTATATGAAACCGCCTTCTTCAATAATCGGTATCACCCCGCATATCGGACAATATCCGTTTTCTATATCTTCCATGCTTTGCTTCTCCTGTCCCTTGGCATAGCTCACCTATCAAGCAACGGTTCGCTATGCCAACGGAATACCCTCTTTAGCTTAGCAGTGTTCTCTGGATGCCGTTTTTGGGAATATAGAGGTCAATCTCTCCACCCTTCAAGATGTACTTGACCATGTAGTAAACGGCACCTTTATCTTTGTCGTATGGCTGGATACGGGCAATACCATTTTCCTCGTACCACCTGTCCATGTAAGTTAACCGTCGCAGTACACTTACACCGCCTCCATACAATACATGAAAATGAATTACATCCCTCTTTTGCCACTCCTGACCACGCACCCAGGATACACCCTGTCCGTACTCTCCATACCTTCTGCCAAATAATGCCCTGTTGATGTCTCTTGTAAATCTTAAAAATCGTTTGTTTGCCTGTTCCGGGTGCACAGGTTCCTTAAAGGTAAAGTGACAATACCATTGCCAGTCGTCAAGCGGCATGATCCACTCTACATATGCTTTCCGTAATTTTATGCCTTCCTTAAAGCTGACCATTGGTGCTCCACAAACACGCTTGCGTGAAAGTTTGTGCCGCCTTTTGCGCCTGCGGGCTCCGCAGTGTGGGGTGCTCCGCCTCCGGCGCAGGCGGCAGACCCTGAGATTTTGTTTTTGTGCCTAAATTGTGCCCGGAATTTTTGAAAATCGACAAATTTGAACCAACTCTGTCCAACTTGCAGATCTTATATACAACCGTTGATTTTTCTAAATTATTAAGGTGAAATCTATGTATTTGAAATGGATGGCTTTTATACGGTTTTGCCCTTAGGATCCAGCGGGTAACACCGTAGGGGTTCAACTCCCCTCTCTCGCATTGCCTTGACTATCAGTGGTTTACAGCTTTTTCCCGCGCGGTTGGTTTTTCCTTCGTTGCAAACGCCCCCCGAGCCGCGGATCTACAAGGGGCCACGCTACCCCGATCAGTTGAAGATCCTCTGCGCCAGCCAGTAGATCCCCATTCCGGCTACAACGGTGCCCCCGAGGGACCGAGTCTTAAGCGCGAAAATGAGCGTGGGGACTGCGGCGGCCAGCTCCGGCTTAACGATATCGAGATGCCTCGGGCTGCCTCCCGTAACGAGCGCGGGCAAGATAAGCGAGCTCAGGATCGCGACAGGAATGAAATCGAGCCACGTGGAAAGCCATGGCGGGAGCTGTTTCCTGGAGAGGAAGAGGAGCGGGAGGAAGCGGGGGAGATAGGTGACCGCTCCCATGCAGAGGATGAGAATGAATATGTGGCTCATAGTTGATAGCTCATATTTTCCCCGTTCCCGTTTTTCTGCTTAAGAACAACCCGGTTGTGGCGGCGGCAACGGAGGCGATGACCACGTATGCATTGCCCGGGAGGATGAGGGAGACGACGACCGCCGCGATGCCGGAGACAAGGGCGACGATCACGTAGACGGGGCCGCGGAGCTGAAAGACGAGGAGGCAGATGAGCATGGCCGGGAGGGCGTAATCGATGCCGAAAGACCCGGGAGGGATAAGCGACCCCCCGAGCCCGCCTATGACGCTGCTTGCGAACCAGGCAAGGTTCGAGGCGTGGTTGACGACGAGGGCATGGCGCCAGCCCCAGTTTCCCTGCCTGAAGAGGTTCATGTTGAAGGCGAAGCTCTCATCCGTTACGCCGTAGCCGAAAAGGGCGATCCATCCCTTACCGGCCTTGCGCAGGTGGACGGCAAGGGCCGAGCTCATGAGGAGGTGGCGGAGGTTCACGGTGAAGGTTGTGATAACGACAGGGAGGAAGCCGGCGCCGGCGCCGAGCATGGACACGGCGATGAACTGAGAGCTGCCGGCGAACACCACGAGGGACATGAGGCCTATCTCAACGAGGCTGAGCCCGGCCTTCTGGGCCACCACGCCGAAGGCGAGTCCTATGGGGAGATAGCCGAGGCAGATCGGCCAGGCTGCCCCGGCGCCTTCACGTATCACCGCCCATTCCCATTTTTCCACGCCTTTTACCGGCACTCCCGTATTGTTCATGCTTAAGTATACACGTTCTTTTTATTTAGACGGTAGAATTCAATGGACATGTGCGATGAAAAGTAATTGAGATATTGAGGGGCGTCCCCTTCGTGCCAGTCAAGCTGCCCCGTATCGTGCCGCTCCTCCGGCCTCGCCACGTTCTACTTCCTCGTGGCGACGGATATTGCAGTACTGCATCCGACCTGACAGGCATCTTGCGTGGCCCTCTCATGATAGCTGCGGAGGCATTTGGAATAGCATTTATTCTCTACGGCCTGCAGATTTGTATCATCGAGATAGCATTGGCCGCCCACATGTGCGCTGGCTGAGGATGTGAGCACGTTATAGCTTCCCCGGTCATGCCGGGAGACAGTTCCGAACCCGGCCGCGATGATTATTGCCACCAATACGACGAATAGAAAAATCCTGAATAATATTCTCATCGTTCTCTCCTTGTATCGTAATAGTCTTACTTTGCCCATTGTTGCAGGCAGTGTCGAAGCGTGCAACCGCTGCCGGGGCATTGTTTTTTAATACCTCGCCGGATACCTTTCCGAGTGTTCTTTATGTTTATACCAGTTCTCGGCATAGATCCCTGCAAGCTCTTTCGATCTGATGACGAGGAGGTTCTCGGCGTTCTTTTCTTCCGCCGCTTTGGTGAAGTTGAATGATCCGGTAATGACCGTTGCTTTATCGATGATCATGATCTTGTTGTGGGCAATGGCGTGCTTCGCATCTATATAAGTTGGTATCCTTGAATTTGCCAGGAAGGTAGCCGAGGTATAGTGTGCCGTCCTCTGGCTCTTGTCCAGGATCGCTTCTACCTTCACCCCTCTCTTGTGTGCGTTAAGGAGCGCCTTTGCTATGGGCGCAGAGGTGAAGGAATATGCCTGAATGAGGATCTCCGCGGTAGCGCCGTCGATCTCTTTGATGATGACGTCAGTGCAGTTTCCGCCAGGCGAGAAGCAAACGGTCTTGACATCGGCCTGGAAGGCGAAGGCGAAGCCCTGAATCGCGATGAACGAAAAGATCGCAATAATAAATGGACGCTGATAATGGATCAACCGCATGTTCATTGTCCTCCCACCAAGGACCCTGCCACAGCTTCAACTGACCGTTCTGTGTTCAATGTTCCGCGTTCAACGTTAACAACAAGGAAGCGCGCGAAGCTTGATGAACATGAGAATTTGTATCGTTGAAATTATCCCACCAGCTGCATCAGCTTAGAGTAAGGAGCGGAGAGCGCCATGTCCGATATCTCTGCCCGTTGCCTGAACCGAACGCTGTAAGACCATTCTAACCGTAACGCGATCAAGAATACAAATATTTTATCCCTGCCTATTGGTATGAGTTGATATGGGGGACGCCCTTCAATAATTCGATAGCTGCCCCGCAGCCCAAAAACCTCTTATCGGTTGATTGATCCCCCATGAACCCCCCTTCTTTAATCTTCCCCCAAAGGCTATAAAAAGGCAATGGGATGTTCTCCCGGTGGTTACATGGGAAAAACGTTTGGCGTAATGTGTTCGGCGTACTGCGATGAAAAGTAATTGAGATATTGAAGGGCGTCCCCTTTCGGTCCTTTCGGTTACCTATTCGATGACCGTTCCTTCTCCGGTCTTCCGATATTCGAGCACGACATGCTCGGCGAACGCCGTTCTCGCCTGGGAATTGGCTTGAAATCCGCGCGAGTTGCACCAATTGATAAATGTTCCAGGATCGAAGTCTGCGCGAAGGGCGATATTGCCGACACGCCTGATCTCTTCGAGCTGCCTTCCTACGAGGGCTCTCCAGTCCTCAAAGGTGGCGGGCATATTTTTGGAATCGGTAAAGATCTCGAGCGCCCGGCGGTAAGCTGTTTCATCCTTGAACCAAACAATCCCTATAATATCGTTCATTCTGGTCTCCCCTTATTTAGTAAGCGGACCCCGCCATGGTTCATTTCGTGAGCAGATCTTTGATCGTCGCGCTCAGCACCTCGTAATCGAAGGGCTTCCTGATGTATGCCTCGACGCCCGCCTGTTCGATCTTTTGCCTCATCTCCTCATCGTCGATAGCGGTCAGGACCACGACGGGGGTCGCCGCGGTCACGGGCATCGACCTGATATTCTTGAGCACCTGGAGCCCTCCTCCTGCCGGGAGCATGATGTCCAGGACGACCAGGTCGGGCTTCTTTTTGCGCACGCTCTGTGTGGCATCGTAGGCATCGACCGCAAAAAATGCGTCATACCCTTCATGAGAGAGCCTGCTCACCAGCTGTTTCGTTATATCAGGGTCGTCGTCGACGATCAGGACCTTGCCTGTATGAATACCGGGAACGACAGATGTCTTGCCTGCGTCCGATGCATCTTTCGTGAGCAGGTCTTTGATCGTCGCGCTCAGCACCTCGTAATCGAAGGGCTTCCTGATGTATGCCTCGACGCCCGCCTGTTCGATCTTCTGCCGCATCTCCTCGTCGTCGATAGCGGTCAGGACCACGACGGGGGTCATCGCAGAAGCCGGTATCGACCTGATGTTCTTGAGGACGTTAAGCCCTCCTCCGGCCGGCAGCATGATGTCCAGGACCACCAGGTCGGGCCTTTTCCCGTGTACGCCCTGTATGGCATCATAGGTGTCAACCGCGACAACCACTTCATACCCTTCCTTGACAAGTTTGATCGAAAGCAGCTTTCTTATTTCAGGGTCGTCGTCGACGATCAGGATCTTGCTCATGTAAATGCTCCTTGGGCTTTTATTGCGCCCGCTTTTGCAGCTTGCTACAGTTTTATATTATTAATAAGAAATGTCAAGCAGCGAGCGAATAGCCGTGAATAGCCATAAACAAAAGGTCACGCGCCTCTCCTGTCGCCTTCAGTAAGTATCTGCCCTGCCCAGAAGGTATTCCTCCCTGACCCTCGTCAGGCTCCTGAAGATGTTCTTTTTCACGTTCTTGTTGTGCCTTTTTAGCTCGGCGACGATCCCCTTGATAAGGTGCCGCTTGGACGTCTTGCTGAACGGACATTCCGAGGAAGCGACGGGGAGCTCGAGGACCTTTGCGAGGCGGGCGAGCTCGCTTTCTTCCACGTAGGCAAGGGGGCGTATGATGGCAAGCTCGCCCCCGAACATCTCCTGGTAGGGCTGCATGGTGCCGATCTCTCCCTGGAAAAGGAGGTTGAGGAGCATGGTCTCTATGATATCATCGAGGTGGTGGGCAAAGGCGATCTTCTGCGCGCCGATGTCGCGGGCGAGGTTGAAGAGCCCTTTCCTCCTGTTCCAGCTGCACCAGAAGCAACCGGAATTTTCTTCTATTCCGTTCCACCCTTCAGGGGGGCTGACGGTGACATAGGGAATGGACTCCCTCCCGCAGTAGTCCGCCAGGATATCCTTGTTGACCCAGGGAAAGCCCATGTCGACAAGGCATGCGAGTATCTCGTACCGGATCGGAACAAATTTCGTCCTCTCTTTCATGACCTTGAGGAGGCAGAGGCTGTCTTTGCCGCCGGAGACGGCGATGATGACCTTGTCGCCCTCCCTGATCATCCGGTAGTCCCAGATCGCCTTGCCGACCTTCTTCGTGGTGAAATATAATTGGCCGCTTACGTTCATGCAAGCGATCTGGCCAGCTTTTCCGCCTTGTCCCTGTAAGCCTTTTTGATCGTTTCCGGCGGGTCCGCGCACGCCCCTGCCTCTACGCTGCCCGCGTATTTGAACCCCAGGAGGGCAAAGGTCTTCTTGAACATGCCGATGGCAGGTCCGCAGGTGTCCTTTTCGTCGCTCGCGTAGGTCATGAGGGTGATCGCCTTTTTCCCCTTCACCCGCGAGTTGTACTCTTCATCCATGAAGGCGATCGACCTGTCCATGACGAGCTTAAGCTGCCCTGACGGCCCGAACCAATAGATCGGCGTCGCGTACACGATAAGGTCGGACTCGGCGATGAACTTCCTGATATCTTTCATATCGTCGTTGATCCTGCAAACCCCTTCTTTCAGGCAGGCATAGCAGCCCTGGCAGGGCCTTACATTCATATCGTTGAGATAGAGCATCTTGACGCCATGCCCCTTCTCTTTCAGTACTTTTGACAGAACGTTGACAAGCTGTATGGTGTTACCTTTTTTTCGTGGACTGCCGAAGAGAATTAATGCCTTCATGCCGCAACCTCCTTTATGGATGGAATATCCTAATTATAAGGGCATTTGGCGGGAAGGGTCAAGAAAGTACTTTGTCCGTAAAATCAGCAAATTGCCAGTTATACGTTGCAAATCAGGGTATATAATTGTTATAATTATACATAACTCATATGTTGTGCGTATGTGATGAGACGGCAAATGCGCAGCGGTCCTACAAGGGGGCATTATGAACACTGTTCTTTTGGTGGTATTAACAGTCGCGGTTATTGTCGTCGGCGGCTATGTGGTCTATCTGATCATTTCGCTGAGAGAGACGATACAATCGTTAAAGTCTTTTATGGCCACAACGGAAGATTCACTTAAGCCGACCCTGGAAGAGCTTCAGCTGACCCTTCAAAGCGTACGAAAAGTGACCGACAATGTGGGGACCGTTACCGACGATATCAAGAACCTGACCGGATCTGTCAGGCAGATCGGGGATAACGTGAAACAGGTCAGCGACATCGTCGGAAGGGTGGCGGCCGTTTCGTCCGTTGAAGCGCCGGCATTGAAGGCCGGGGTAAGGGCCGGGGTCGAATATTTTGTAAGAAATTTTTTCGACAGAGCCAAACACACTTAATAAAAGAAGGAGGTAACACATGGGAGAACAAGATAAAGGATACAGCGCCGGCTCCATTCTTCTTACATTCCTTATGGGTGCTGTCGTAGGTGCAGGTGTCGCCCTGCTTGTTGCGCCAAAGACAGGCGAGGAGACACGGAAAAGGATCAAGGAACTTGCCGATGACGCGAAAGAGAAGGCCGAAGAATACATAGAGCAGGTAAAAGGGAAGGCGACCACCTATATTGAGAAAGGGAAAGATATCCTGGAAAAGGAAAAGGCCCTTCTTTCAGATTATGTTGACAAGGGAAAAGAATTCGTAGAAAAGGAAAAATCTGTTATCTCAAAGGCGGTCGAAGCAGGCAAAGAAGCGTACGAAAAAGAGAAAAAGGCATAACAGCCGGCCCCCACTTATGGAGAAGCGGTGTTTTTTATAAGGGCCCAACACAGCAGACGGGAGATCTTCGACACGACACTGCGCCTGAACAATGACAGATAAAAAGTTTTATTTCGTCGTCCTCCTGTTCCTTGTTCTGGCCCTCGGCTACCTAAGCTACCTCATCCTGAAGCCCTTCCTGTCTGCCATCATGTGGGCAATCGTCCTTTCCATCGTTTTTTATCCCATTTACGTCTTCATACACACACGCCTGAAATGGAAGCCCTTGGCGTCCCTGATAACCCTCGTTATAATCCTTCTCCTCATCCTCGGGCCCTTTTCGTACCTTTCATTTGTCCTGACGCAGGAGATAGTAGCAATGGTGGGCAAGGTAGAAAAGGGCACGCTCGATCCCCTTGGCATGGTCATGCAGCATCCTTATATCAATGCCATGCTGAGCAAGGTGCTCTCCTTGTTCAACGTATCGGAGGCGCAATTCCAGAAGGTCCTGATCAACGTGATCTCCCAGGCCGGCAAGGCGTCCACAGACTTTATCAAAAGCGGCCTGGGAAATATAGCCTCAGCGGCGATGGATTTCATATTTATGATATTCTCCATCTTTTTTCTCCTCGAGGATGGCCCGAGGTTTGTCGAAAAGCTCAGCGACTATATGCCATTCTCACAGAAGCAGCGGGAAAAGATCCTTTCGCAGACAAAGGGCATCGTTGTCTCCACGATATACGGCGGCGTGACCGTTGCGGTCGTTCAGGGGCTTATAGGCGGCATTGCCCTGGCCGCCCTGAAGGTGCCGTCCCCCGTTTTATGGGGAGCAGCCATGTTCATCGCGTCTTTTATACCTTTGGTGGGTACCTTTATAATATGGGGGCCGGCAGCGCTGTATCTTTTTTTGCAGGACCAGCTCTGGAAGGCCGTTGTCCTCGTCCTCATCGGCATCTTCGGCATCAGCGCGGCGGATAATGTCCTGAGGCCGCTTATCATCCGCGACAAGATGAGGATGCCGATCCTTGCTATCTTTTTCAGCATACTCGGCGGGATAAAGCTTTTCGGCCTTATCGGCTTTATCATGGGGCCCCTCGTGCTCGCACTCTTCGTATCGGTCTTTGAGATATTCAGGTACACGGAAGAAGAGCTGATGGAGAGGCAAAGGAAGTAGCGCATAGCTCACGGCTCATAGCTCAAAACCAACAATAACCGATAACCAAACATCAATCACCAATTAATACCCAATACCCAATGGCCGAATCACCAAACGTAAACCGTAGAAACACCTCTGTTTGGTTATTGGCGAGTGGGTATTTATTTTTAAACCATGAGCTATATCAGGGATCTTTCTCCTGCGGCGAGAGACTCCAGCATCCGCCTGTCACGCAGCTCTATCGTGCGCCCTTTCGTGGCTATGAAGCCCTGGGCGCTCATCTTCCCGAGGATGCGCGACAACGTTTCGGGGATAGTTCCAAGAAGGCTTGCAAGCTGTCCTTTTGAAATAGCCAGCTCAACGTGTTCCTGGCCCTTTTTCTCGTTTGCGAGGTAGAGGAGATATGCCGCCAGCCTCTGTGGCACTTCCTTCAGCGACAGGTCCTCGATGAGGCTGGTGAAGCGTTTTAGGCGGATGGAAAGCGTTCCGAACATGTTCATCGCGATAGACGGATCCTGTTGGATAAGGGCAACAAAGGCCGTCCTCGGTACGAAGACAACCCTGCTCTCCTTCATGGCCTCGGCGTGGGCGGGGAGCGTTCCCCCGGAAAACATGGCAACCTCTGCAAAAGGTTCCCCGGGTCCGAAAACGTGGAGTATCTGCTCTTTGCCTTCCGGAGAAAGCTTATATATCTTTACGCGGCCCGTGACGACTATATAGAAGCCGTCTGCCTTATCGCCTTCGGTAAAGATCACCTGTCCGCCGGAAAAGGAATGTTCCTTGACTATCCTCGTCAGTTTATCGATCTGCGGTTCGGGCAGCCCCTGAAAAAGCGGTATCTTTGTGAGAAAATCATAAATTTTCACGCTAATCCTTTATACAACCGGTGAAAAAAAAATACAACAGGAAGCTCATTTCTATATCGTTATAGAAAAAAGTGACCGTTTCATGTATTATGAATAATGGTACGACGGCAAGGGGATGCATATCTGATGCATGCAAAAGGAGAAGCCATGAAAAAACCGAAGGTTCTTGTATTGATGGGCAGCGATAGCGACCTCCCCGTCATAGAAGAGGGGCTGAAATTTCTCAAAGAGGCAGGCGTGCCCTTCAAGGTGGACATATCTTCGGCGCACCGCAATCCCGATAAAACTGTCAGGTACGCGAAGAATGCCCGTTCAGAGGGCATCGAGGTCATCATTGCCGTTGCCGGCATGGCTGCTCACCTGCCAGGCGTCATAGCCGCGCACACTACTCTTCCCGTCATAGGGGTCCCGACAAGCAACGGCGCCCTCAACGGCATAGATGCCCTCCTCTCGATCGTACAGATGCCGAAGGGCATTCCCGTGGCAACGGTCGGGCTTGACGCGGGGAAAAATGCCGCCATCCTTGCCTGCAAAATACTCTCCATCAAGGACGATGGCATACATCAGAAGATCAGGGAGATGAAGGATACGCTTAAGCAGGAGAATGAAAAAAAGGCCGCAAAGCTTATGAGCTCTTTTAAAAAATAACGAAGTGCCGTCGCCTTGCGCAAGCGGCATATGCGATATGCCTCATGGGCGCACAAAGAATTGACAACGGATTAGCCATTTGATAAGGTTTTTTGGATGTTAAATGCCATTACAGACATAGAGGGGATCAAGGTAGGCCACATGTCAGATCCCGTCGGATGTACCGGCTGCACGGTCATTCTCTGTGAAAGCGGCGCCGTGTGCGGGATAGACGTGCGCGGGAGCGCATCAGGCACGCGGCAGGTGGATGCCCTCAACATCAGCCACATTGTAGAACAGGTACACGCCATCCTGCTTTCCGGCGGAAGCTCTTTTGGCCTTGATGCGGCGACCGGCGTCGTGCGCTACCTCGAGGAAAAGGGCGTCGGCTTTGATGTGGGCATCGCAAAGATCCCGATCGTTCCAACGGCTGTGATATTTGACCTCTTCATGGGCAGCCCGAAGAAAAGGCCGACCCCTGAAATGGGCTATCAGGCCTGCCTGAACGCCGGGCTGGAGGTTGAGGAAGGAAGCGTAGGAGCGGGCACAGGGGCCACGGTGGGCAAGCTCTTTGAGCTTTCAAGGGCAATGAAGGGAGGGCTCGGGACGAGCAGCATTGTCATGCCCGACGGCCTGAAGGTCGCGGCCCTGGTCGTCGTAAATGCCTTCGGCGATATCATCGATAACATTACCGGAAAGATAATCGTCGGCACAAGGGCCTCGGAAAAGAGCATGCAATTTGCCAATACGGTTAACAGCATAAAGCAGGGACATGTAAAAAAACAGTTCGGCATCGTGAATACGACGCTTGGCGTTGTGGCAACGAACGCGCGCTTTAACAAGCGCGAGATCACGAAAGTTGCGCAGATGGCCCAGGGCGGGCTTATCAAGACGATCAGCCCCGTCCACACGACATTCGACGGCGACCTTGTTTTTGGGCTCTCCGCCGGAACTGTTGAGGCAGATATCAACAAGGTCGGCGTGCTCGGCGAGTTCGTTGTTACCGAGGCGATCAAGAGGGCGGTAAAAAAGGCCGACGGCTTCGGGATCGTTCCGGCCTTCAAGGATATTACCAAGGGGTGGAAGACGACGAAATGAACAGGGAAGGCCGCTTCATTGCAAGCCGGGCAGCAAAGCTCCTACAGCTCAAAGGAGAGAGGCAATGGATGAGTATCGGAAGGTAGCCGGTTTGATAAAAGAGCGCGGGTATGTTGTTGCATTTACCGGCGCGGGCATATCGGTAGACAGCGGGATTCCCGCGTTTCGCGGCGGCCAGGGGCTGTGGGAAAAATACGACCCGATGGAATATGCTGAAATCAGCGCATTTGCCGGTCATCCGGAAAAGGTATGGGTCATGCTCAGGGAGATGGCGGAGGTTATCTTTCGATCGCAGCCGAGCCCCGCGCATATTGCCCTTGGCAGCCTTGAGAAAAAAGGTTTCCTGAAGGCGGTGATCACCCAGAACGTCGACGGCCTCCATCATATAGCCGGCAATGCGAATGTCATAGAATACCACGGCAACCATCGTTGGCTCGTCTGCACGAGCTGCAGGAAGCGCGTTCCCTTTACCCCCGAAATGGCGGACGTCCACCCTTATCCCCGGTGCGAAAGGTGCAACAAGGCATTGAAGCCCGATGTGGTCTTTTTCGGCGAAGGCATCCCGATGGCCGAGATGCTCAGGGCAAACGAAGAGGCGAACAGGTGCAATGTCATGTTCATCATAGGCACTTCAGGCGTTGTCTATCCAGCGGCAGAGATCCCTTATATTGCAAAATCCAAAGGCGCGACCATTGTTGAGATCAACGTTGAGTCCACGCCATTTACCTCTTCGATAACCGATCACTTCTTCTCCGGAACAGCATCCCAGGTATTGCCGAAGATAATAGAACTGATGGAACCGTGAAAGATTGCAGCGATCAAGCCAGAGTCAGAGAACAGATATGTTGAATCAAGCACGCTGAATAAAAGTAGTGAAAGGTGGAAGGTGGAAGGTGAAAAGTAAAAACCTTGTCCCTCGTTACTCGTTGCTTGTCACTGGTTTGAACCAGTATCCAGCATCCAGCGACCGGTATCCGGTCACGCCTTACGATTTACGACTCACGGGCGTTCCGCTGTCAGCTATGAGCCAAGAGCTAACATGAGACACGTATACGTCGTGATCATGGCAGGGGGCAAAGGGGAACGATTCTGGCCCCTGAGCACCGGCAGCGTCCCCAAGCCTTTTCTCAATATAACCGGCAGCAAAAGCCTTATCCGGCTGACCGTTGAAAGGGCCTTAAGGATCGTGCCGGCAGCGAGGATATGCGTGATCCTCAGCAAGCAGCAGCTTGCTGTTGCAAGGCGCCAGCTGCCCTTCCTGCCGGCCGGTAATTTTATTGTCGAGCCTGAAGGGAAGGATACGGCGCCGTGCATAGGCCTCGCAGCGATAACGCTCCTCAAAAAGGACAGGAGGGCAGCCATGGTAGCCCTGCCGGCTGACCATTACATAGCGGATGTCGACGGGTTTGTAAAGACGGTCAAAGACGGGGTGAGGGTCGCGCAGAAAGGCGACCACCTGGTGACCGTAGGGATAAAGCCCTCAAGGCCCGAAACAGGATATGGCTACATCTGCGTTTCCGGGAAGGCTTACCCTTCAGGTGGCCCGCAATCTTACAGTGTCAGGCGTTACGTGGAAAAGCCTGATATCAGGCGCGCAAAGGCGTACTGCAAAGACCCCCGCTATTACTGGAACGCGGGGATGTTCATATGGCAGGCAGAGACAATCCTGATGTCCATGAAACATCATATGCCGGAGCTTTATAAAGGGCTGCTGCAGATCGGCAGCCATATGGATACAAACAAAAAAGGGATGATCAAGAGGATATTCGGAGGCTTCACAAAGATCTCGATAGATTACGGTTTGATGCAAAAGGCCGGCAACGTGATGATGGTCCCCGCGCGTTTTGCCTGGGACGATATCGGCACGTGGGCCTCGCTCGGGCGGGTTTCGGCCCCCGATGAACATGGCAACTGCAAAAAAGGCAGCATCGTCGGCATTGACACAAAAGATTGCGTGATCCACGGCGAAGGCGTGAAGATAGGCACGATAGGGGTCTCCGGCCTTGTCATCGTCGCAGTGAAAGGCAGCGTACTTGTCTGCGACATCGGCAGAGTACAGGAAGTGAGGGAGATAGCCCGGAGGTTGAGCTCAAAAAAAGATTAATATTCAGCCTTAGAAGCAAAAAAAGGGGGGGACTTCAGGTGATATCAAAGGTTTCTACAGCAACGGTATCCGGCATAGACGGCATTAAAATTGATGTGGAAGTGGATATATCTTACGGGCTGCCGGCATTCAGCATTGTGGGGCTGCCGGAGACCTCTGTCAGGGAGAGCAAAGAGCGGGTCAGGGCTGCTATAAAAAACAGCGGCTTCGAATTCCCTAACGACCGCATTACGATAAACCTTGCGCCGGCGGATGTGAGGAAAGAGGGCTCCTCGTTTGACCTGCCGATCGCCATAGCCGTACTTGCGGCCATGGGGGTCATAAAGGAAGAGGATGTCAGGGGCTATCTCGTTACCGGAGAGCTGTCGCTCGACGGAAGGATCAAGGGCGTCAGCGGTGTTTTGCCGATCACAATGCTTGCGAACAAGGAAGGGTACAGGAAGATAATCGTTCCCCTGGAGAATGGGAGTGAAGCCTCTATTGTAAAGGGCGTCAAGGTGTATGGAACGGGCCACATACTCGACATTGTCCATTTTTTCAAAGAGGGGGGCGGCCTGAAGGATTTTGCTTCCCAGGGAGGCGATGCGGGGACAGACACCCGCAAAGACGGCCTTGATTTTTCCGACATCAAGGGGCAGGCCCAGGCAAAAAGGGCGCTTGAGATCGCTGCAAGCGGCGGCCACAATATTCTCATGATAGGCCCTCCGGGCTCAGGCAAGACGATGCTTGCCAGGAGGATACCGACGATCCTTCCCCGGCTGCACTACGAAGAGGCGATCGAGGCGACAAAGATCCACAGCATCGCGGGGCTTCTGATGCCCCGCGGGTCCCTGCTTTCTGAAAGGCCCTTCAGGGCTCCTCACCACACCATCTCCGATGCCGGCCTGATCGGCGGAGGCCACGTTCCGAAACCCGGAGAGGTCAGCCTTGCCCACAGCGGCGTTCTGTTCCTTGACGAGTTTCCCGAGTTCAGGAGGAATGCCATCGACGCCCTTCGGCAGCCGCTTGAAGACGGACACGTAACGATCTCGAGGGTTACCCACGCCGTTACATTCCCTGCGCGGTTCATGCTTGTGGCAGCCATGAATCCCTGTCCCTGCGGTTATTTCGGGGACGCGAGAAAGGCCTGCGTGTGCAGCGGGTCCCAGATACACCGCTACAGGTCAAAGGTCTCGGGGCCGCTCCTGGACAGGATGGACATACATATCGAGGTGCCACCCGTTACGATACGGGAGCTTTCCCTGGACAGGGAAGAAGAGCCTTCGGAAAGGATACAAAGGCGGGTCGCTGCTGCGCGGGCCTTGCAGGAAGAAAGGTTCCGCGACAGGAAGATCTATGCCAACAGCCAGATGGCGGTAAGGATGGTAAAAAAATACTGCCCCGTCAACGGCAGCGCCGGCAACCTTCTGGAGAAGGCCGTCGAAAAGTTCGGCCTGTCTCCCCGCGCTTACCACAGGATATTGAAGGTTGCCCGCACCATTGCCGACCTCGAAGGAAGCAATGACATCAAAGAACCGCACATTGCGGAGGCAATCCAGTACAGGGTGCTCGATAAGCGGCTAATAATTTAAAAACAAAGGAGAATACCGGGAGGCGACCAAAAAATGTATACATTTTTTTCATATTTCTCTTGACATACATTTGACCGTTTATTAAAAAAAATGATAAAGGGGGTTACAGTGGGAAGTGTCAAGAGGCACACGGCACCACCTAACCATTGTCTTTCCAAGGGTCATCTTGGAGCACAATCTGCATGAAGTTTGTCCTACATTCTAAATCTGCCACATTATGGTGGCGTGGGAGAGATCACTATGCCTGAAGCAATCGAAAAGATTTTCAAAAAACACGGCCGGACTTCAGATGAGCTGATACCGATCCTGCAGGACGTTCAAAAGGAGCTTGGCTTTATATCGCCCGAATCGGTGAAAAAGATCTCCCGTTACCTCAAGGTTTCGGAAAACCAGATCTACGGCGTTTCATCGTTCTACGCGCAGTTCCGCTTCACCGAGCCGGGCCGCCATGGGATCAAGGTCTGCCTCGGTACGGCCTGCCATGTCCGGGGAGGTGCGACCTTGCTTGAGGTGCTGGAAAGGGGGTTGGGGATCAGTTGCGGACAGACGACCGATGATAAGCGGTACGACCTCGAACGCGTTGCATGCCTGGGATGCTGTGCGCTTTCCCCTGTTGTCCAGATCGATCGCGATATATACAGCAGAATGACAGTGAACAGATTAACGGAGCTATTGAAAGAATATGAATAAGCTAACCAAACACATTGTAGCGGCAAAGAAAAAATGGGAGATGCTCCAGAACAACAAGGAGCCGATCATCTATGTGGGGGCTGCATCGTGCGGGAGGGCAGCAGGCGCCCTCGACCTCCTGACGGTCGTCAACGCATTTCTCGAAGAGCACAATATCAAGGCGAAGGTCATGCAGGTAGGGTGCATCGGGCCATGTTATCTTGAGCCGCTCATCGACATAAAGATGCCCGGGCAGCCCCGGGTGAGCTACGGGAACGTCAACGAGAAGACGCTCAACCTTGTCCTGAAATCCCACCTCATGGGAGGCACGCCGCACGCGAAGCTCGCGCTCGGCCATTTTGGCAAGGAGGCCTTTGACGGGATACAGTCTTTTTATGAATTGCCGATGCTGAAGCCGCAGGTGCGCATCGTTTTACGGAACTGTGGCCTTATCGATCCCGAAGATATCGACCAGTACCTCGCCGTCGATGGCTACCAGGGCCTTATGAACGCTTTGAAGATGAAGCCCGAGGACGTTATCGGCGTGGTCCATCAGGCAGGCCTTCGCGGCCGCGGAGGCGCAGGGTTTCCTACGTACAGGAAGTGGACCGTCTGCAGGAACTCGCCGGGCGAACAAAAATACCTGATCTGCAATGCCGACGAAGGAGACCCCGGCGCGTTCATGAACAGGTCCCTCATCGAATCCGACCCTCACGCCGTCCTTGAAGGGATGCTTATCGCAGGCTACGCTATAGGGGCGAGCAAAGGGATCGTATACATCAGGGCAGAATATCCCCTCGCAATAGACCGCTTAAAGTCTGCCATCCAGCAGATGCGGGAATACGGCCTGCTCGGGAAGAACATCCTCGGCTCCGGCTTCAGCTTCGATATCAGGATAAAAGAAGGCGCAGGCGCCTTTGTCTGCGGGGAAGAGACGGCGCTCATCGGCTCCATCGAAGGAAAGCGCGGAATGCCCAAATCGCGGCCGCCCTTTCCGGCGGTGGCAGGCCTTTTCAGGTCCCCAACGATCATCAACAACGTGGAGACACTTGGAACGCTGCCCAACATCCTGCGGAACGGCGCCGAGTGGTACAATAAATTCGGGAAGGAAGGGAACAGGGGGACAAAGACGTTCTCCCTGGTCGGAAAGGTCCGCCGCCCAGGACTGATAGAGGTGCAGCTCGGGACGCCGCTTCGGGAGATCATCTTCGATATCGGCGGAGGCGTGCAGAAGAACTTTAAGGCAATCCAGACAGGAGGCCCGTCAGGAGGGTGCCTGTCGGAAGAGTTCCTCGACCTCCCCGTCGACTATGAATCCCTTGCGGCAGCCGGGTCGATCATGGGCTCCGGCGGCCTCATCATCATGGACGATGATACATGCATAGTCGACGTGGCAAAGTATTTTCTCGATTTTACCCAGAAGGAGTCCTGCGGAAAATGCGTCCCCTGCCGCGTCGGAACGAGGCATATGGTTGAGATCCTCGACCGTATAACCCACGGCGAGGGAAACCCCGAAGACCTCCTTGCGCTCAGGACCCTCGGCGATACCATCAAGAAAGGGGCACTTTGCGGCCTTGGGCAGACTGCGCCAAACCCGGTACTGACGACGCTCCGGTATTTCAGGAACGAATACCTCGAGCACATCAAGGATCACCGGTGCCGCGCCGTGGTCTGCAAAGACCTTATCGAATACCGGGTTATCAAGGAAAAATGCACGGGATGCCAGTCCTGCGTCAGGGTATGCCCAACGGGAGCCATTACAGGACCGCGGTCCGAGCCGCACAACCTTGATGTGACAAAGTGCATAAAGTGCCGTTCCTGTTACGAAGTATGCCGGCATGACGCAATTGCAGGAGATGCGATTGTTATTCGGTCAGCGGAGAAGAGAATATGACAAAAGAGAAAAAGCTATCCATTACCATCGATAACAAAAAGCTGGAAGTCCGTCCGAACATTACCATCCTCCAGGCGGCGAGGGAGAACGGCATCTATATCCCGTCCCTTTGTGCCTTTGAACACCTGTCTTCATATGGAGCGTGCAGGCTCTGCGTCGTCGAGGTGGACGGCCTGCGCGGCTTCCCGACGTCCTGCACAACCCCCGTCGAAGACGGCATGGTCATCCGCACCGACACGGCGGAGGTGAGGTCGCTGCGGCAGGAGGTGCTGAAGCTCCTTTTGAGCGAGCACCCGGCAAGCTGCCTTTTCTGCGGGGAGCAGAACGAGTGCAAGGAGTACCAGGGAACGATCAGGAAGGTGGGAGTCACGACAGGCTGCCGCTATTGCCCTAATGACGCCCGCTGCGAGCTGCAGCTCATCACCGAGAAGGTAGGGCTCACAGAGACGTCGTACCCTGTCTATTACCGTGGTTTTCCCGTTGAGAAGGAAGACCCCTTTTACGACCGCGACTATAACCTCTGCATCCTCTGCGGCCGCTGCGTCCGCGTATGCAACGACGTGCGGCTCAACGGGACCCTCAGCTTCAAGCAGAGGGGAAAGCTTACGACGATAGGCCCTGCCTTTGACAGGACGCACCTCGAAGCGGGGTGCGAATTCTGCGGCGCCTGCGTCACCGTCTGCCCCACCGGCGCGTTAAGCGCAAAAGTAAGCAAATGGTACGGGATGGCGGATACGCAGATCGGCACGACCTGCGTCTATTGCCCTGTGGGCTGCAAGGTGATCCTCCAGGTAAAGAACGACGAAACGATCGATGCGCTGCCCGACTACGATTCTCCCGTTGACCAGGGGCTGATATGCGTGAAAGGGCGCTTTGCCATACCGGAATATGTCCACAGCGCAAAACGGTACACAAGCCCGCAGCGGCTAACCCCGGTCGGGTATGAGGATATATCCTGGGACCAGGCGATCGACGAGGCAAAGGAGAGGCTTGCGGGTATTGATCCCGGCGATTGTCTCGTCATGGTCTCGCCCCAATTGAGCAACGAAGACCTTTTCATTGCCCAGAGGTTCGCGCGCGAGGTGGCGAAAACCGAAGAGATCTTTTCGCCGCTGATCGCTGACCTCGGGGCAGATCTGATGCCGTTTTTAGACCTGGCCATGCATGCAAGCCCTTATGATGCGATCGGCGAAGCGCAGGGCATCCTCGCGATCGGGTTTGATTCAACCTACGGGTTTGCCCCTATAGGGATACAGGTCAAGGCCGCTGCCAAAAACGGCGCCAACCTTGTTACCCTCGGCTCCCATGAATCGAATCTCGACATCCTTGCGGAAACAGCGCGCCAGGCAGAGCCTTCCCGATTGGCAGAGATGGTCGATTCATTAGCCAAGGGGATGCCGGGCAACGGCGCAAAGAACCTTGTCATCGTGGGGCCTGACGTTATCTTTGGCCCGGGGCGCCGCGAGATGTTCAACAAGGTCATCGCGCTTCGGGATGCCCACAAATGGAAGGTCATCGTCGCGCACCCCTACACAAATCTGCTCGGTATGCTTGCAACAGGGGCGTTCCCGGGGATAAAGCCGGGCGAGGCGTTGAAAAACGGAGGGAGCGCCGCGGCAGTGAAGGACGCCGCTGTTTATCCCGACCTGAATAAGAAACGGAAGGTCGTCTATGTCATAGGAGAGGCGAAGATCGATGCGGCCCCGCCCTGCGACTACCTGATCTACCAGAACGGATTGCCTCCGGAGGGCGGGCGGCAGCCCGACCTGATCCTCCCGGTGTGTATGTTCACGGAATCTTCCGGGACCACGGTCAACGCCGAAGGAAAGGTCCTCGCCATACAGAAGGCCTACGAGCCGTTCATGCAGTCAAAGCCTGACTGGTGGATCATGTCAAGGATAGCGGAGAAGCTGCAAAAAAAGACGTTCAAATATAATTCTGTCAATGTGATCCAGGGAGATATGAAAAAAGAGATAAAGGGATTTTTCAGCATGAAGAAGGACCTTGAGTTTGTAAAGGTCACCATGAAAGAAGGTGGGGGAAAGGCCGGAGGCGCTGCCCCGTCACAGAGAAAGGGCGGCCCGAAAACCCGGGAGGAGAGCTACCGGGGGGTATCGCTTGCGTCCGTTGTGTCCGGCATGAAGGCCATTGAGGAAAGGAGGCGTCATGAATAAGATCGTCGAGCGCACCATGATCGTTCCCAATATGCACCTCCTTGAGGTCGAGGCCCCGGAGATCGCATCAAAGATACAGCCGGGGCAGTTTGTCATCGTCCGCGCGAACGACGAGGGCGAGCGGATACCCCTTTCAGTGGCCGACTGGGACGCGGAAAAGGGCACCATCACGATCATCTTCATGGAGGTCGGCGCGTCAACGGGCGCACTGGCCCGCCTGAAGGCCGGGGACTCGGTGGCAACGTGCGTCGGGCCGCTGGGAAATGCCACGGAGATAGGGCATTACGGCACTGTCCTGGCCGTCGGCGGCTGTTACGGCATAGGGAGCATCTACCCGGCGGTGCGGGCGCTGAAAAATGCGGGGAACAAGATCGTAATGGTCTTTGAGGCACGGAGCTCCTACCTGATCTACTGGGCCAATAAATTTGTTCCTCTATCGGACAAGATCTTCAACATAACGCGGGACGGCAGCCTCGGCATGAAGGGGCACGTAACGCGGCTCACGGATGTGATCAACAGCCTGCCGAACCCGCCTGACAGGATTGTCGTCAACGGGTGCACCTATCTCATGGCGCATACCTCGGAGGTAACGAAAGACCTTGGGATACCGACCGTTGTCAACCTGAACCCGATCATGATCGACGGTACCGGGATGTGCGGCGTATGCCGTGTCACCGTCGGAGATAAGATGAAATTTGCCTGTGTTGACGGACCAGAGTTCGATGCTCACAGGGTCGCATGGAAGGAATTCCTGGCTCGGAGAAAGGCTTATATGAACGAAGAGACGATGTACTTCAGGCGCAGCGAACCAACCGTAGTCCATAAAGAGGGGAAATGTAACGAATGAGCGAAGAAAAGACTCCTGAAAAAACAAGCAAGATCGATTTAAACCGGAGGGATATGCCCAAGCAGTCTCCCGAAATGAGAAGCCATAACTTTAACGAGGTGGCGCTTGGCTACACGAAGGAGCTTGCCCTTGCAGAGGCGAGCCGCTGTCTGCAGTGCAAGAAGCCGAGGTGCGTTACGGGGTGCCCCGTGGAGATCGACATCCCCGGCTTCATATCCTGCGTTGTCAGGGGGGACTTTGCGGCAGGCATCAAAAAGCTCAAAGAAAAGAACTGTCTCCCTGCGGTGAGCGGACGGGTCTGTCCGCAGGAGAGCCAGTGCGAGTCTCAGTGCATCCTGAGGAACAAGGGCGGCGAGATCGCGATAGGAAGGATCGAGAGGTTCCTTGCGGATTGGGAGGCGGCGGAAGGAATTGTCGACATTCCCCCGAGGGCGGCCCCTACGGGGAAAAAGGTGGCCATCGTCGGTTCCGGCCCTGCAGGCGTTACCGTTGCTGGCGACCTGATCCTCCTGGGGCACGAAGTGACGATCTTCGAGGCCCTCCACAAGGCGGGCGGCGTGCTGACGTACGGCATCCCCGAGTTCAGGCTACCCAAGGCCGTAGTAGCAAGGGAGGTGGACTACGTCAGGAAGCTGGGGGTCAAGGTCATCACCGATTACGTGGTGGGGAAGACGCGATCCATCGACGAGCTCCTCCAGGAATATGACGCGGTCTTCGTCGGAACAGGCGCAGGGCTTCCATGGTTCATGGATATCCCCGGCGAGAACCTGAACGGCGTCTATTCGGCGAATGAATATCTTACCCGCATGAACCTCATGCAGGGCTTTCAATTCCCGAATTCGTCCACGCCGATCAAGAGGCACAAGAGGGTCGCTGTCGTCGGCGGCGGCAACGTGGCGATGGACTCCGCGAGGACGGCCCTCAGGATGGGCGCCGAGGAGGTGCGGATCATCTACCGGCGCTCCCACGCAGAACTTCCTGCACGCCTGGAGGAGAGCGAGAACGCAGAGGAAGAGGGCGTCATCTTTAACATGCTCACCCTGCCGGTCAAATATATCGGCGACGAGAACGGCTGGCTGAAGGAGATCGAATGCATCAAGATGGAGCTCGGCGAACCCGATGCATCAGGCAGGAGAAGGCCTGTCGAGATACCCAATTCCAATTTCCGCATGGAGATGGATGCGGTGGTCTGTGCCATCGGCAACAGCCCCAATCCGCTGGTGCCTGCGACCACGCCCGGCCTTGAGACGACCCGCCACGGCACGCTCGTTGCGGATCAGGAAACGGGGAAGACGACCCGCGACAGGGTCTGGGCAGGCGGCGATATCGTTACCGGCGCGGCGACGGTCATCCTCGCCATGGGGGCGGGGAGGAAGGCCGCCCGGGCGATCCACGAATTTCTCACAACAGGAAAGCAGTAAAGAGGGGGAACGGGGGGTATAGCAAGTCGTAATAGGCAGTTGTTCAACGAAAAACAGGGCTTGGGGGCCCTGTTTTTCGTTTCTTATTATCCTATTTCAAGCTGATGGCCTTCTCGGGGCAGACCTCCTGGCAGCAAAAGCAGACAATGCACTTGTCTTGGTCTACCTGTGGAATGCGGTCGCCCATCGAAAGGGCAGATGCCGGGCACTGGGCGATACAGGAGCCGCATCCGGTACACAGATCCGGATCTGCCTGCGGACGCATAATGGTCTTGCTGTGAAGCCTCGCCTGCGCGTCTTCATTGCGGGAGATCGCTTCCCCACTTAAGGGAGGGAGCTTGAAGCCGCGAAGCCGTTTGAGCCTGCCGATGATCTCGATCTCGCCATGCCCGTAATCTCCCAGGCCCGCCTCTTTTGCCTTTTGAAGGAACCTGAGCTTGCCGGGGTCGCACCCCATCATACTCGCTATAACGGCATCGAGTGCCACGGCGTTGTCGGACGCCAGGATCAGGCCTATCTCCCTGAGGTCGGAACATGCCGGCCCGTTCCCCTCCATCCCAACCACGGCGTCAACGATGAAGAGGTCCGGCACCCTGAGGCGGAATACGTCAACTATCATTTCATGGAAGCGCTCCGGGCTGCCCGCTATCTTGTGCAGCCTTGCCTTTTGGGCCCCGGGCAGGAAACCGTAACTGTTCTTGATCGCCCCGGTCATAACGGTAAGGCCGTGGGTCTTGAATTTCGGCAGGCTGATGATAATATCAGCGTCCAGCACGATCCGGGAGAGGCTCACGAAGGGTATGAAATCAGGGTTGAAGCCGACCTGCTGCGAATCGTTCCCGATGTTTTGATAGTAGCCTTTCGATGCCTCCATAAGGCCTGTCCTTTTGAAGGCTTCCTCGTTGGCGCCATAGCTGAAAAGGCCCGGATTGTCCCCCACAACAATGGAAGCCGGCCCCATCGATTCCACCTGGTCCACAACGGCGCGGAGAACCGCAGGGTGGGTGACGATCCCTTCCTCCGGTTCCGAGGCGCGAAGCACGTTCGGCTTTATGAATACCTTCTTCCCCTTAAGCTTCAGGGTAAAGAGCTCGAAAGCCCTGACGACCGCCTTATGAACGTTCTTGTATGCTGCGGGATGGATCATTACCTTTGCCACGGGTCAACACCTCTTCTTATCATACTATACATTGCAGTTTTTATGCTATTATACATATACAAACCCTGGAGGGAGGTGCGGCATGGAAGATATCTTTAAAGAGATCGGCCCCGAGGGGCTCGTGGACAACCCCTTCAAGCTCATCGGCAAGGACTGGATGCTGATCACCGCGGGGACGAAGAAGTCCTTCAATACGATGACCGGCGCGTGGGGCGGGCTTGGGGTAATGTGGGGCAAGAACGTGGCATTCTGCGTTGTGCGGCCAACGCGGTATACCTTCGAGTTCATGGAGCGGTCGCCGCAGTTTACCCTCTCCTTTTTCGATGAGCAGTACCGCGACATCCTGACATACTGCGGGACCAAATCCGGCAGGGAAGTCAACAAGGTAGCCGGGGCGGGGATTACCCCGGTCGTTGAAGATAAGGGGATATATTTCACTGAGGCGAGGCTGGTATTGATGTGCAAAAAGATCTACTTCCAGGACCTGCGGCCGGGCAATTTTTTAGTCCCGGAGATAGAGGAGTTCTACCCGTTGAAGGACTACCACCGGATGTATGTCGGTGAGATCGTACAGTGCCTTGCACGGTAAGGAGGCAACCGTGACACGCTACACAGGAACAGCAAAATTGTCCATTCTCATCGCCTTGTTATTGATGCCGATATCAATATTCTGCCCGCTGCCGGCACCGGCCGCAGGCCCGCTGCCGGCCGGTTTCGTCGATCTCCACGACGAGGTCCCGTCGATCGTGCTCGACATCAGGTATTATACCGCCCACAATTTTGTTGGAGAGCGGGTCGACGGATATAATGCCCCGAAATGTATAATGACGAAAAAGGCAGCCGGCGCCCTCGCCAAAGTGCAGAAAGAGCTGGCGGCCTCCGGTTTTTCACTTAAGGTCTACGACTGCTACCGGCCAAAGCGTGCAGTGGCCCATTTTGTCAGATGGGCGAAGGACATAGGCGACACGAAGACGAAGAAGGAATTCTATCCCACCGTTGACAAGCGGGACCTTTTCAGGGACGGATATATCGCAGAAAGATCGAGCCACAGCAGGGGCAGCACCGTTGACCTTACGATCATACCAATTCCCGTTCCGGCCCAGGAGCGCTATGTCCCCGGGCAGGCACTGCACGAGTGCTACCTGCCCTCAGAAAGGCGTTTTAAGGACAACGGCATTGACATGGGAACGGGATTTGACTGCTTCCACGAATTATCCCACACGGCGAACAGGGAGATAGGGGGCGCTCAGCGCATGGGCAGGCTGCTGCTCAAGACCCTCATGGAGAAAAACGGCTTTGTCAACTATGACCGGGAATGGTGGCATTACACATTAAAGGACGAGCCCTACCCCGATACCTATTTTGATTTCGCCATTGAGTAGGGTTTTGCCTGCCCTTTTATCTTGACAATCTTGTTCTGCTTGTACATATTATCACAAAACCATTGCGCAGGCGCGGCCTGCCATTGACAAGGGTTGGTTTTTACTATACTATTTGTTTTTTATTACCTGAAAAGTACGTTCTTATGGATACGGCAAAAAATCCCATATCCCAGGAGAGGAATGGTTTTTACGGCATTGATGTAAACAACCGTAAATGCCGCCACTGTCTATACTGCGTCCAGCTCTGCCCCGCAAAGGCGATAAAGCTGGAAAAGGACAGTATCAGGATCATCCCTGAACGATGCATACTGTGCGGGAGTTGTATCTCGGCATGTCCCCACCAGGCAATGAGCTACAGGAGCGGGCTCAGTGACGTTAAGAAGATCTTTCTGACCCATGAGAAAACGATCGCATGCCTGGACCCTGCTTTCCCGGCGGTGTTTGACGTAGGAACGCCGAGGCAGCTCGTCACAGCTTTGAAAAAGCTTGGTTTTTCAGAGGTCTGGGAAGGCGCCTTCGGCGCCGAACTTGTTAGCCAGGCCTACAGGGAGCTCCTCCACAGCACCTTGAACCAAACGATCATCTCGTCGTTTTGCCCGGTTATCGTTTTTTATATACAGAAATATCTCCCGCAGCTCGTGCCGAACATCGCGCGGATCGTGTCCCCCATGATCGCCATCGGAAGGGTTGCCAGAAAGATCAAGGGCGAGGGATGGAAGATCGTTTATCTCACCCCCTGTCTTGCGCATATGAGCGAAGCGTCATCACCCGAAGTTGCAGGTGCGATCGACCACGTGGTGACTTTCCGTGACGTTAAAAACATGCTCGATGAAGCGGGTATCGACAGAAGATCCCTGGACGAGTCTGACTTCGATGGTCCGAGGCCTTTTCTTGGCAGGATCGTGTCGGTTATCGGCGGGCTGAACCGCACCATGGGAGATAGCTTCGACGTGCTTGACGACGAAAAAAGCATGACATATGGCCGGAGAAGGGCGATCGGCGCGTTGAACCAGCTTGCCAACGGCTACATTCAGGCAAAGTTCCTGGATTTTCTCTATTGCTCCGGCTGCGTAGACGGTCCTTTTGTCGACCGTGAACTGTCGGTGGTCGGCAGGCGCCAGATCGTAGTGCGCTATGCCAAGGCAGAAATGGAGAAACAGGATGTTTCCAAGGTGCTGGCAGAACTTGACAGCTATGCGGGTATTGACCTGAGCCGTGAATTCACTGCGATGGAGCAGAAACTGCCCATGCCGACGGAGGAACAGATACGGGCGGTGCTCAAAAAGATGGACAAGATAACACCCCACAACAACCTGGACTGCAGGGCCTGCGGATACGCTACGTGCCGTGAAAAGGCGATCGCTGTCGCCCAGGGGATCGCAGAGGTGGAATATTGCCTCCCTTACCTCCTGAAGCAAAGTAAAAAGATATACCAGGAGCTTGAAAAGTCCCACCACGAACTGCAGGTTTCCCACCAGGAGCTTGAGCATGCCCAGTACCAGCTCATAAGGACGGAGAAGCTCGCAGCCCTCGGGCAGCTCGCCGCTGGCGTGGCGCATGAGATCAACAACCCTCTCGGGACGATCACCATCTACGCCCATATCCTTATGAAGGGCATGGAGCCGGACGACCCAAGGAGGGAAGACCTGGCGCTTATCATCAGCGAGGCAAACCGTACGAAGGAGATCGTTCAGGGCCTGCTGAGCTTTGCGAGAGAGACGAAGCTGAAGCCCGGCGAAACGAACATAAATGAGATCCTTGACGATACGCTGGGGCTTTTGGTGAACCAGTCGCTTTTCCATAACATCAAGATAAAGAAGGTATTTGCACATGACCTGCCGAACACGTTCGCCGACGCAACACAGCTCAAGCAGGTTTTTCTCAACATCATCCTCAACGGCGCCCAGGCCATGGAAGGCAAGGGGAACCTGACAATCACCACGGCTCACGAGAAAAGCTACATCAGGGTTAAGATCCGCGACAGCGGCCCGGGCGTCCCGGCCGAGAACCTGAGAAAGCTCTTTAACCCTTTTTTTACAACGAAAGAAAAGGGGACGGGGCTCGGCCTGGCGATCTCTTACGGGATCGTCGAGCGGCACGGAGGCACGCTTGACGTGGAGACAGAGCTCGGGAAGGGGAGCACCTTTATCGTTTCTTTGCCGATCACGGCGGAAGGGGCACATGAAGAGGCAACAACCAAAAAAGATTTGGTTCAAACTATAAACACAGGGAGAAAGCACTATGGCCAAAAAACCAAGAATCCTCATTATTGATGACGATGTTGATTTCATTGACCTGAACAAGGCCGTCCTCGAGAACAACGGGTACGAGGTCGTGACGGCATTTTCGGGCCGCGAAGGAATGGACAAGGTCAGGTTCGAGCAGCCGGACCTTATCATCCTTGACCTGATGATGGAAAAGCACGACACCGGGTTTGTCTTCGCAAAGTCGATAAAGGCAGACCCCGTTTACAAAAAGATCCCCATCCTGATGCTTACGTCGGTTGCGGGCGAGACGGGGTTTGGATTTTCCCAGGACCAGGACGGCTACTGGATGAAGACGGACGACTTCCTGAACAAGCCGGTGGCGCCGGAAGACCTGGTGAAAAAGATCAGCGAGCTCCTGGAAAAGGCAAAACAGTCAGAGTAGCGATCTAAGGAAGGGCGATGGCAGAGGCTGCTAACATACTCGTCGTAGATGACGAGAAAGGCATCCGCGAGGGGTGCCGGAGGATCCTGACGAGCGAGGGATTTGCCGTTGATGTTGCTGAAAACGGCAAAGAAGGGCTTGACATGGCGAAGGCCAAACCTTACGACCTTATGCTCATCGACCTCATGATGCCTGTTATGGGCGGCATTGAGCTGATGGAGCAGGTACGGCAGCTTGACCCGGAGATCATCATGATCGTTATTACCGGCTTTGCAACCATTGAAACAGCGGTCGATGCCATGAAGCACGGCGCATACGATTACATTCCCAAGCCCTTTGCCCCCGACCAGCTCATGGCGGTGCTGAACAGGGGGCTCGAGACAAGGCGGCTGCGCCTCCAGGCAGAACAGCTGCGCCAGGAAAGGGACCAGAAGCTTCTTGAGATCGCAGGAGAGAAGTCAAAGCTCCACACTATCATGAACTCCATGGCAGACGCGATACTTGTGATCAACAGGGAACACCAGCTGGTGCTCTGGAACCCGGCGGCCCTCAAGACGCTTAACCTGGCCGGGCAGGTGCAGCTTGGCAAGGATATCGCTGAGGTTATCAGGGAGAAAAATCTGATCGACGTTATCAGCAAGGCCTTTAATCCCGATTCTTCCCAGTATACGATATTTTCCGAGGAGGTCGAGATCGCGGAACCCGAGCGGAAGACGCTCATAGTCAGCGTGGCCGCCGTGCGGGACGAAAAAGGACAGGAGCTCGGCGTTGTGAGCACCTTCCGGGACATTACCGCCCTGAAAGAGGTGGAGGAGGTAAAGTCCCAGTTTGTCCGGATGGTCGCCCACGAGCTGAGGGCGCCTCTTGCCGCTATCGAGGGGTACCTGAATGCCTACCTTACGGGCGTAGCGGGAAAAGACCCGCAGTTCAACCGCCAGATGCTTGAACGGGCAAGGCTCAGGAGCAAGTCGCTCATCGAGCTGGTGAACGACCTCCTGCAGTTCGCGCGGCTGGAATCAAAGCGCGCAGAGAGGAAGAAAGAGCTCCTTGACATGAAGGAGGTCATTGAAAGCAACGTGGAGCTGCTGAAGAACCAGGGAGACAGCAAGGATGTGCAGTTCCAGGTTGATATCCCGGACAAGCTGCCCTTCATTGAGGCTGACCGCGCAGAGATGGACCAGTTGATGACGAACCTCATCTCCAACGCGATGAAATATAACGTGAAGAACGGCAAGGTGATCGTCAGCGCCAGGCCCGAAGCCCATTTTCTGCATATCAGCGTTGCCGACACAGGGATAGGGATCGAGGAGCAGTGCCTCCCCTGCATCTTTGATGAGTTCTACAGGGTGCGGGGCCCGAAGACCAGGTATACCACAGGCACAGGCCTCGGGCTTTCGATCGTCAAGAGGATCGTGGAATCACATTTCGGCCGGATAGAGGCCGAAAGCACAGTAGATAAAGGTACGACATTCACCGTCAAATTACCGCTGCGACAGGTGGATGCAGGCCAATGATAGAGAGAACGATATTTTAAAAAAAGGAGAAGTTATGGCGAAGAAAGAAATAAAACTCAACCAGATCATGGAAAAGAGGGCCCTGGCGCCCTCGATCACGCTCTTCAGGCTTCATGTGCCTGACATCGCAAAGAAGGTGAAGGCAGGACAGTTTGTGGTCTTGAGAGGGGACGATATGGCAGAGCGTATCCCCTTGACGGTGGCGGAATACGACAGAAAGAAAGGGCAGATAACCGTTATCTTCCAGGCGGTCGGGTCATCGACAAGGAAGCTTGAAAAGTTCGAGGAAGGCGACGCAATCCTGGACGTTGTCGGCCCGCTGGGAAAGCCAAGCCACATCGAAAAGTTTGGGACCGTAGTATGCGTCGGCGGCGGCGTCGGCGTCGCGCCGGTGCTCCCCATCGCGAAGGCGCTTCTTGAGGCAGGCAACGAGGTGATCTCGATAATCGGCGCCCGCACAAAAGACATGCTCATCCTGGAAGAAGAGATGGGCAAGGCCAGCACGAAGCTCTATGTGGCAACCGATGACGGGACGTACGGACACCACGGTTTTGTCACCGACGTGCTGAAGCAGGTCATCGAAGAGAAGAAGAACGTTGTCCTCGTGGTAGGCATCGGGCCGATCGTGATGATGAAGGCCGTCTCCGATGTGACCCGTCAGTACAATATCAATACAGTGGTAAGCCTGAACACGATCATGGTCGACGGCACCGGCATGTGCGGCTGCTGCAGGGCAACGATCGGCGGCGAGACAAAGTTCGTGTGCGTCGACGGCCCGGAATTTGACGGGCACCAGGTGGATTTCAAGGAGCTGATCCTTCGCGGCAAGATGTATGACCGTGAAGAGAGGCGGGCGATGTGGGACCACCAGTGCAAGCTCGAAGCGCAGGCAAAGGCGATGAAAAAATCGAGGGTCCGCGAGAGGATGCCCGAACAGAACCCGAAGCTGAGGATCCAGAACTTCAACGAGGTGGCGCTTGGCTACACCAACGACAATGCGCTCCGTGAAGCATCACGGTGCCTCCAGTGCAAGAACTCCCCCTGTGTTGAAGGGTGCCCTGTCAGTGTCCAGATCCCGGCCTTCATCAAGAAGATAAAGGAGGGCGATTTCATGGGCGCCATCCACACTATTAAAGAGACGAACAGCCTGCCGGCGGTCTGCGGCCGCGTCTGCCCGCAGGAGAGCCAATGCGAATCAAAGTGTGTTCTCGGAAAGAAGGGCCAGCCGATCGCGATCGGACGGCTCGAAAGGTTTGCGGCCGACTACGAGCTGGCGAAAGGCGACGTACGCGCACCCCAGAAACCGAAGAAGACAGGCAAGAAGGTCGCTATCATCGGCGCAGGCCCTGCAGGCCTCACTGTCGCCGGCGAGCTTTCGAAAAAAGGGCACGAAGTGACGGTCTTCGAGGCCCTCCACAAGGCCGGGGGAGTCCTTGTCTACGGCATCCCGGAATTCCGTCTGCCGAAGGCGATCGTCCAGCGGGAAGTTGACTACGTGGAAAAGCTTGGCGCGAAGATAAAGGTCGATACGATCATCGGTCAGACGACAACCGTCGACGAGCTTTTCAAGCAGGGCTTCGATGCCATCTTTATCGGCACCGGCGCGGGCCTGCCGTACTTCCTCAATATCCCCGGCGAGAACCTGAACGGCGTTTATTCCGCCAACGAATTCCTCACACGGTCCAACCTCATGAAGGCCTATCTTTTCCCTGAATATGACACGCCGGTCAGGGTGGGAAGCAAGGTTGCCGTCATCGGCGGCGGCAATGTGGCCATGGACAGCGCCAGGGTCGCAAAGAGGCTTGGCGCGGATACAGTATACCTCGTGTACCGGCGCTCCCGCGAGGAGATGCCGGCGCGTGCCGAAGAGGCCCACCACGCAGAGGAAGAAGGCATCGATTTCAGGCTTCTCACGAACCCCATAGGGGTCATCGGCGACGAGAACGGCTGGGTAAAGGGCATGGAGTGCATGCAGATGGAGCTTGGCGAGCCCGACGCATCAGGCAGGAGAAGGCCCGTTGAGATAAAAGGGTCAAATTTTGTGCTGGACGTAGATGTTGTCATCGTTGCGATAGGCCAGGGCCCGAACCCGATCCTCACGCAGAGCACCCCGGAGCTTAAGCTCAGAAAATCAGGGAATATCGAAGCTGACCTTGAAACAGGAAAGACAAGCATGGAAGGCGTCTTCGCGGGCGGCGATATCGTAACCGGCGCGGCAACGGTCATCCTTGCCATGGGAGCAGGAAGGGCAGCGGCGAAGGCGATCGACGATTACCTGCAGACGAAACAGAAATAGCCTGGCATCCTTTAAATCCGAAAGGGCGGAACCGTGCATTCCGCCCTTCGAACCGCCAAGAAGGAGAGGATAGATGAAAAAGATCGTTTTGCTTCGCCACGGAGAAAGCACCTGGAACAAGGAAAACCTCTTTACCGGCTGGACGGACGTTGACCTTTCAGAAAAGGGCGTCGAGGAGGCAAAAGAGGCCGGCCGCACCCTGCAAGAGCAAGGATATATCTTTGACCTTGCCTTTACCTCTGTGCTGAAGAGGGCGATCCGCACGCTCTGGATAGCCCTTGACGAGATGGACCTCATGTGGATCCCCATCTATCATGACTGGAGACTGAACGAGCGCCATTACGGCGCGCTTCAGGGCCTCAACAAGGCGCAGACCGCGGAGAAATACGGCGAGGCGCAGGTAAAGCTCTGGAGGAGAAGCTACGATATACGCCCCCCGGAGCTCGACGAAAAGGACCCCCGCTATACCGGCCCTGACCCCCGCTACCATAGCCTTAGAAAAGAGCAGCACCCCCTCGCGGAGTGCCTCAAGGATACCGTGGAGCGCTTCCTCCCCTGCTGGCACGAGCGCATTGTGCCGATAATAAGATCCGGCCAGCGCGTCCTCATTGCTGCACACGGGAACAGCCTCCGCGCCCTTGTTAAATATCTCGACAATGTCCCCGAAGACGTCATCCCCGAGCTGAACATCCCGACGGGCATGCCGCTCGTCTATGAGCTGGACGATGAGCTGAAGCCTATAAAGAGCTATTATATCGGCGATCCGGAGAAGGTCAAGGCAGCCATGGAGGCCGTTGCGAATCAGGGAAAGGCGAAGAAGAACTGACAAACCGCTGCTCTATCGGACATAGGAGATCAGGTCCGGATGGTAATACTGTGCGTTGATCCTGTCCAGGTCCTGTCGGGGCTTGTCGTCGGTCCTGTTGGCGTACTCCTCGTAGAGCGACGGTGCAATCTTCGCAAAGGCGTCAAGCACCTCGGGGTCGAAGTGGGCTCCCCTGTTCTCCATGAGTATCTTCATCGATTCATCAAGGCCAAGAGGTTCTTTGTAAGGGCGTTTTGAGGTGAGGGCGTCGAACACGTCGGCGACGGCGAAGATGCGGGCTATCCTCGGTATCTCTCCATCGCGCTTGTTCTTGTCGTATCCCGTGCCATCGTACTTCTCGTGATGGCTGCCCACGATATCGACCGCATCGCTTAGCCATGTCGACCGGTTCACGATATCTACCCCGTACCGGACATGTTTCTTCATCTCTTCAAATTCCTCAGGGGTGAGCTTTCCCGGCTTCATGAGAATGTTGTCGCTTATCCCGATCTTCCCGACGTCGTGGAGAAATGCGCCTTTTAGGAGTACGCGGATCTCATCGTCGTCGAGGCGCAGCTCCTGGGCGATGCGCACCGCGTAGATGGTGACGCGGTAGTTGTGGATGTCGGTATCGCTGTCCCTTTTGGCAATGGTGCTCCCGAGGACGCTCAGGATCTCCATGTTCGCGTGAAGAAGGTCGGCCGAAAGGGATGTTACCCTGCGGAGAAGCCGGACGATGACGGGATAGAGAATAAGCGCGGTGAGGAGCACGATGCCCGCCGCGATCAACATCGTGAACAACAGTTCCTTCCGTGTCTGCGCGAGAACCTCAGGCGATAAGACGAACACGCTTTCAATATAGGCTGCCCGCTGGTCGGCGCTGTTTTTCAGCTCCGACGCGAGATGGATAAAAACAACATCCTTCCCGAGAACCGTCATCTTCTGCCAGGTCCCTTGTTCGGCGAGCGAGGACCGGTCAAAGCCCTTGGCTGTATAGCTGCTTACCGCGGCGATGTGCGGATAGGTATCGTCGGTTGCCTTTGCGATCTCTTTGAAATCGAGGTCCAGAATGCGCGTAAGAACAAAATGGCCGTCCCAGGTTCTCATCCTGTCCGACGCAGGCCTTTGCACTATCTGCCGTATCCTCTCGTGGTCGCCGAGCCCGGGCGCGTCGAGGTTTTCCATGATGATCCACCTGAGCCGTTCCACCGCGGGCATTGCCCGGTCTATTACCCGGTCGTCGACGATGCTAAATTGTATGAAGGCCACCACAGCGCTCAGTACGGCAGAGATGCACAGGGTCGCTATGGCAAGCCTGAGGATGAGCGTCCGGTGGATCGATCGTTTATATTTCATGCGCCATCTCTTTGCTATATTTTTCAACAGGACGGATTATTTTGCAACTGCAAAACTCGCCTTCAATAAAATAGATACCCAGAAGCTTTCCTTCGCGGGATGCAACAACATCCCCTCTCCCCTTCGCGGGAGAGGGTCAGGGTGAGGGGGGTCATAAAAAACCGTTCAACGTTCTATGTTCAACGTTATAAAAAGACAGAATGATGCTGTAGCGACGCTTACGCTTCTTATCCCCTCCCAAAAGGAGCTCTCCAACATCCCCTCTCCCCCTCGCGGGACGCAACAACATCCCCTCTCCCCTTCGCGGGAGAGGGTCAGGGTGAGGGGGATTATCGCGACATCACGGAAGATCCGGGTTGAAAATTTCCACAATGTATGGCATATCAGAATTTGATACACAAGGTTTCGCACAAGCCTTTTGCATGGGAGGAGATTTCATAATGAAAAATCTTTTAGAAGGCATCGAGGACATACTGTTGATGGGCCCCGGCCCCTCCTGTGTGCCGCGGGAGGTCTGCCGCGCCTTGAGCCGCAGGACCATCGGGCACCTCGACCCCTATTTTCTGGACATCGCCGAGGAGCTCAAGGAGATGCTCAGGAGGATCATGAACACGAAGAACAACCTTACGATCCCAATATCGGGAACAGGCTCCGCGGGCATGGAGGCGGCCTTCGTAAACCTCGTCGAGCCTGGCGACAGGGTGCTGGTCCTGCTGAACGGGGTGTTCGGCATGAGGATGCAGGACGTCGCCACGCGGCTTGGCGGCAGCGTTGACGCCCTCGAATCCACATGGGGTACCCCCGTCGAGCCGGAGGCAGTGGAAAAAAGGCTTAAAAAGGAGTCCTATGCTATAGTCGCCGTGGTTCATGCCGAGACCTCAACAGGCGTAAGGAACCCCGTTGCCGAGATCGGAGAGATCCTGAAGGGAAGCGAGACGATCTACTTGGTGGACGCCGTTACCAGCCTTGGCGGGATCGAGGTGCGCATGGACGACTGGAACGCGGACGTCCTCTACAGCGGCACGCAGAAATGCCTTTCCTGCCCGCCGGGGCTCGCGCCCCTTTCGTTCAACGACAAGGCGATGGCAAAGCTGAAGGGGCGGAAGACGAAGGTGCCGAACTGGTATCTCGACCTCACCATGATCGCCAATTACTGGGGCCAGAACCGGGTCTACCACCACACGGCCCCGGTGAACATGCTCTACGGGCTCTACCAGGCGCTCCTTTTGATCCTCGAGGAGGGGACGGAAAATGTTTTCCGGCGCCACAGGGAGAGCCACGCGGCGCTGGTAGCCGGCCTGGAGGAGATGGGCCTCAAGATGCTGGTCGAAGGGCCGTACCGCCTTCCCATGCTGAATGCGGTCTGCGTGCCCGACGGCGTCGACGAACTGTCGGTCCGAAAGCGCCTGCGGAGCGAATTCAGGATCGAGATCGGCGGCGGCCTCGGGTCTCTGGCCGGGAAGATCTGGCGCATCGGAATAATGGGACATACTGCGAGAGCAGAGAACGTCGCAAGGTTCCTCGCAGCGCTGAAGGAAACCCTGGAAAAATAAAGTATATCAGGGAACGGGATCGGCGGCGCTTGAGAAGAAGGCCTTCAGCCTTTGCAGCCAGCGGGCAGGGTTGCGGAGCTTGCGCCAGGCAAGTTGCGCGGCAGCGATCTCGCCGCTTCCCAGGGCTATTTCCCCGTAAAATTCCCGGTTGAAGGCGGCCACGATGGCGCCTATCTCTTTGTTCAGCGCCGGGAACCTTGCCGTGAGCCTGGAACAGAACTCAGACGGCGTTTCATGGAGGCGGCGCCGGATTCCGCTTCGCCTCGACCAATGCGTGAGCGCTATGTAGTAATCCGCTGCCGTCCTGTAACCCTTCAGCATCCGCCTTGCCTTCCGCGCAAGGAGGGCAAGAACGCCCCACATCTGCCTGATCGCCCGAAGGAGGAAAGGCCCTCTTTCCTGATCGATACGACCCGTCTTTGTACGGGAAAAAAGCCACTTAATGAAATAGAACGCAGCGAAGGCGATAATGGTCAACACGATCAGCCCGAAGACCGTGCCGAGGAGCCAGCCCAATACCTTCAATACGGCCTCCATCCACGCGGGGCTGTCAGCCGGCGCGATGCGGTCCAGCATGCTTCCTTGCGGGCCTGCCGCCTGGCTGCCCGCTTTTGTCTGCCTGGGCAGATAGATGAACCGTATTATGCTTATAAAGATCACGCCCAGGTAGGAGGCGCCGCCCTTGATGAGCCCGTAACCAGCGCGGGCGGCGCTTGCCAGCGGTTGCTGGAAAAAGACCACAGCGCTCACGACGGAGGCGAAAACGGCGAATATGAACCCCAGGACAACGCCGAACCTTCGATACCCGGCGATGAGGTCCGAAGCGTCCGCGACCCGCCCCCTGGTCATCCCTATCGATGCGAGGCCGAAGAAAAAGAATATGCAGGCGAGAGGCCCTGTCAGAGGGTCGTTGATGGAAATATTCCCCTTTACCTTGAGGGCGAACTTCAACAGGAAGAGGCAGAAGAACGCCGCAAGGCCGAGGTCAAAGCGGGAGCAGATCTTCTCGTGGTTTTTCGGCCTTACGGAGTATCGCGCGCCGCCGGCCCAAAAGGCCATAGCCCAGAACACGGATAGGACGAACAGGAGCCACCCCATTGCGCTGTGCGGGGCGCCGAAGAACTCAACGATCCACCGGTGGCTGAGAAAGGCAGAGGCAACGTCATTGGAGATATAGATGGCCCTGAGGGACGCACAGGAGATGCCGGCCGCCTGCAGGAGCACGACAGAGATGACCCTCAAGCCCCGGCCGGTGGAAAGGCCGGTAACGGCGGCGCCGGCAAAGAATATGGCGGCGGCCTCTGGAAGAGGGATGTGGCGCTGCGCTATGGACATCGTGGAGAACGCCGCCCACGCGTAGAGCCACGTGAATTCCATAACGGCGCCGGCGAAGGAAAGGAGAGCGCTCTCGCTACGCTTCATGCTGTTTCCCCGCATCGTTCATGATGATCTCCCTGAGGGAACGGATGGCCCTCCCGGGTCCGGCACAAGGAGCGCCCGGCCGCTCTGCGGCAAGATCGCAAACATAATGGATGACGGGTATCCTGCGGCGCCTGAAGTGCTCGCCGGCAGCCTGCGAAGACCCGTCCTGCCCATAGGAGAAATAAAGGCATGTGACCCCGAAGGGAAGGGCGGTGTTTTTTTTGAGCTCACGGAGCAGGTCCTGCCCCTTTTTCATGTTGAGGCGCGCCAGCGCCTCCAGGATGGCCTGCACGTATCCCGGGCCTCTTTTAACGGACCTGACGGAAGCTGCCTTTCCTGTCAGGACGGCATCCGTCGCGAACCCCATGGCTACGCCCTGCTTGTCGAAGAAGACCGCAAGCGATGCGACCGCTTCGAGGCAGCGCTCAAATTCATAGGAGGCCCCTGACCGGGCAAAGCCTTCTACTGCCACGATAAAAAGCACCTTTTCCTGCTCCGTTGGCTCAAAGACCTTTTCCTGCAGGACGTGGCGGCGCGCGCTCGCCTTCCAGTGAATGAACTTCGCAGGGCTCCCGTGCTGGTAATCATGGGTGCCGAGTATGTAGACGGGATCGCGGACAGGGCTTTCTTCCCCCGGGATGCCGAAAAAATCCCGCCGGTTGATGTAAAAGGGCTTAAGAGGGACGAGTTTTGGGTAAACGATGACCTCAAGGACCTCGTCGATCTGCCTCTCTTTCGGGAAAAAGCCGAAAAGGTCGCCGCAGGTGAGGTATACCGGGCCTACACGAAAAACGCCCCGGTGCGGGGCCGTCAGCTCCCACTGAAAGCGGCCCCTTCCATGCCAGAGCAGGCTGGCCTCTCCCATGAGGGCATCGCCGTCATTGCCGAAGGTGCGCCTGTGCAGGCCGTTAAGGGGGATTCTCGATTGAAACCACAGGGGGAGGAGGGTATTGTTCTTGACTGCAAGTTTAAGCTCAAGCCCGCTTTCAGGAAAGACCCTGAATGCATTGACCTCTGTGCGGCATTCGATGCCGGAAAGGCCTATCGTTGTCCACAGCCTGGCTGCGCCTGCCACGCCGAGGACGAGCAGCGACAATATGGAAAGGTCCCTCTGTTTAAAGAGAAGGGCCGCAATGAGAATAAGCGCCCCCAGAAAAAGCATCGGAACGGTGATGAAAACGCTGGATACCCTGCGGCTTATCGCATCCACGGTAAATGCTCATTCAACCGCGACAGGCACGGGTATGGTCTCTATGATCTCCCTCACCACCTGTTCCTGTGTTTTTCCCTGGAGCCTGACCTCTTCGTGGAGTATCAGCCGGTGTGCGAGCACAGAGAACGCAAGGTGTTTGATGTCGTCGGGAAGGACATAGTCGCGCTGCCTGAGTATCGCCATTGCCTGTCCGGCGCGCATGAGCCCCAGGGAGCCTCGAGGGCTGGCGCCGAGGCTGCACGAAGGGTTGTCGCGGGTGGCCCTCGTAATGTCGGTGATATACCGCCTGACAGGGTCTGAGATGCGCACGCCCCTGCGTATCTCCTGCAGCCGGGAAACCTCCTCCGGCGCTGCCACGGCGCTCAGCTTTTGCAGGGGGTCGTTCTCCTGGAATCGCTTCAGTATCGCCACCTCTTCGTCCTGTCCGGGGTAGCCCAGATGAACGCGCAGGAGAAAGCGGTCAAGCTGGGCTTCTGGTAAGGGGAAGGTGCCTTCCAGGTCAATGGGGTTCTGGGTGGCCATCACGAAAAAGGGATGGGGCAGAGGGTAGGTCCTTCCGTCCACCGTGACCTGCCTTTCCTCCATGCTCTCGAGGAGGCTTGACTGCGTCCTGGGGATGGTGCGGTTGATCTCGTCGGCGAGGAGCACGTGGGTCATAACGGGCCCGAACTGAAATACGAACTCCCCTTTTTGCTGATCGTAGACATTGAACCCCGTAATATCGGAGGGCAGGAGGTCCGGCGTGAACTGGACCCTTTTAAACGACGCGCCGATGCTCTTTGCGAGCGATTTTGCGATGAGCGTCTTGCCTACGCCGGGAATATCTTCGAGCAGAACGTGGCCGTCGGCGAGCAGGGCCACCATAAGCAGCTCGATAGAATCCTCCTTGCCGATGATGACGCGCGAGATGTTCTCGATTATCTTTTTGCATAGATCGTAATGCATGGTGGTCTCTCCGGAATCAATCTGAGGAGTAAATGAAAACCCTCACAAGCATACCACAGGCAGAGCCGATTGTAAAAAGATTATGCCGCCTGCATGTTCAGTCTTGTTCGAATTTATAGCCGACGCCGTAGACCGAGTGGATGAGGCTCGCCTTAGGGTTTGCGGTCTCGATCTTTCTTCTGAGCTTCTTGATATGGCTGTCGATCGTCCGCTCGCTGACGGTCCGTTCGTCGGAATAGATCCTGTCCATGAGCTGCTGCCGGTTGTATATATGTCCCGGATTGGCAGCCAGGAATTGCAGCAGCTTGAACTCTACGGCGGTCAGATCAAGTTCGCGGCCGCCGATGCTGGCCCGCCAGCCCGGCTCATCGAGGACAAGCCCGAAGGCCTCAATGGCCTGTCCGTCACGGACCCGGCGGAGAACCGCCTTGACACGGGCTATCACCTCGCGAGGGCTGAAGGGCTTGCAGACATAATCGTCTGCCCCGAGTTCAAGCCCTAAGAGCCGGTCGATCTCCTCGACCCGTGCCGTCACCATGATTATGGGAACGCGGGAGAACGTCCGAATCTCCTTGCAGATCTCCATGCCGTCGCGCCCAGGCAGCATCAGGTCAAGGAGGATGAGGTCGGGCTTATGCTCCCTAACCCAGGGCACAACATCATTCCCGTCCCCGAGGCAGAAAGGTTCGAAGCTGGATGCCTTCAGGTAATCGGCTAAGAGGTTTGCGAGCTTCGGCTCATCCTCAACGACGAGAACGGTTCCGCTCATGGCTTTCCCTCGAATAAAGGTATGATAACCCTTACGAGGATCCCTCCAAGCATTGACGGGTGTGCGGTAATGGCGCCGTTGTGGGCCTGGACGATGTTCCTGCAGATCGCAAGGCCCAATCCCGAGCCTCCTGATGCTCGGCTCCTGGATGCATCCACGCGGTAGAGGCGGTCGAAGAGCTTTTCCAGGTCGCCTTCCGGGACCCCGGGGGAGGAATCCTCAAATTCGGCCACCGCTTGTTTCCCGCCGCATCGCAGGCGTACAACCAGTTTACCGCCGGCATCGGTGTATTTGAGAGAATTGTCGAAGAGGTTGGTAAAGAGCTGTCCCAGCCGCTCATCATCGGCAAAGACGTTTGCCCTGCACCCTTCCTCGATGTCAATGGTGAGATCTATGCCTTTCCGGGCAAATTCAGCCCGGTGGGTCTGGGCGGAATCCCTGAGGAGGTCGGCCAGATCGAGGTCGTGCTTACGGTATGTAAGCGCGCCCAGGTCGGAAAGGGTAAGCTGGTGGAGATCGTCAACGAGGCGATGGAGCCTTATCACTTCAGTATGGAGCGAGCGGACGGCCTCCGGCGTGGTGTCGCGGACCCCTTCCAGAAGCGCCTCTATCTCGCCGCGCAATATGGCAAGCGGGGTCCTCAGCTCGTGGGAGATGTCGGCAACCCATTGATATCTGGCCTGTTCGTTCTTTTCGAGCTCCGCGGCCATGGAATTGAAATCCTGCGCAAGGCGCCCCAGTTCGTCAGAGGAGGTAGCAGGGACGCGGATGCTGTATTTTCCCGAGGCAAGCTCATGGATAGCCAGGGAAAGGGACCTCACGGGGCGGACCAGCCTCCTCGCAAGGGGGAGGGAAAATGCTGCCGCCGCCAGCACCAGCACAAAAACAGCCGTGATAAGCGCCAGTTTTTGATCTTGAAGAAACTGAAGCTGGTGAGGGCTGAGGAACTGTTTCGGCGGCAAAAGGCCGACGTATCCCACGGTTTTTTCGTTATAGTTGATGGGCCGGTAACGGATCTCTTTGGATTCCGCTGGGTCCCCGAAGAGCGGCCTGCGGTCGGCATCGAGGATAACCAGGGGTATCCTCGGGGGCTTGGCCTTCCCCGTTATCCCGGACCTGGCGTTGTCAGGTTGTTTGTGTATCATGCGTATGGTCCAGAACGAGGGGTCATCACGAAAGAAATCCCAGTTTCCATGTTCCCCATACGCATGCTCGAGATTTGTTGCCAGAGATTCCATGTTATCATGGGCCGTGGCATTGAGATACTGGATGAACCCCCTGTTGATGCTCCACTGCATGATAAGGAGCATGCACAGGACCGCAAGGCAGGTGGCCGCCAGGATCGAGAAGAACAGCCTGTGTGTTATGCCTATCTTTACCATGCTGCGCCCTCCAGGATCGATCATACTTATTTTTATAACGCATTTTTCAAAAAATGGGCACCCTATTTGGGCCGTTCCTGAAAAATCCTTATTTCCTCCTTATTTCCGCCACATTTCACTGTTATGCTGTTTGCATGAGACAAAGATGCAAAAAGACAAAAGCGATATTACTGGCCATGCTCGTTGCCCTTGTTGCCCTCGCCGGATGCGCCAGCGTCGGGCCCGATTACGTCAAGCCGGACACGCAGGTGTCTGCGGCCTGGCACACCCCGCTTGGCGGCGGCCTCGCCCCCACGGTGATGAACCCTGAGGTCCTGGCTGCCTGGTGGACCACGCTGAAAGATCCTGAGCTTTCCGGTCTTATCGAACAGGCGGCAGCGGGCAACCTTGACCTGAAGAAGGCGAAGGCCAGGATCCGCCAGGCGCGGGCCAGCCGCGGCGTGTCAGCAGCCGGCTATTTCCCCACCCTCGACGCAACGGGCGACGCCGGAAGGAGCTACAGCAGCGAGCGTACCAGCGCCGACAAGATTAACGATCTTTATAATGCGGGCTTTGACTCAGGATGGGAGATCGACATATTCGGCGGCGTCCGCCGATCCGTCGAGGCCGCATCGGCAGACCTGCAGGCGGCAGAGGAAGACCTCCGCGACGTTCTCGTCTCGCTGTTCGGAGAGGTGGCGGTAAATTATATTGAGGTGCGCACCTACCAGGCCAGGATATCCAAGGCCGAAGGGAACATCGCAAAGCAGCAGGAGACATATCAGGTGGCCCTCTGGCGTCAGCAGGCAGGCCTCGGCGATGAGCTCGCGGTACAGGAGGCCCGTTACAATCTTGAGAGCACGCGGGCGCAATTGCCGGTGCTACGCTCGGGGCTCGAGGAGTCCCTGAACAGGATAGCGGTGCTGTTGGGAGAGCAGCCCGGCAGCATCCACAAGCAGTTGGAGAGTCGGGCAGCCATACCGGTCCCTCCACCCGATGTTGCTGTCGGCGTGCCCGCCGAGATGCTGCGGCGAAGGCCGGACGTGAGGCGCACGGAGCGCGAGCTTGCCGCGCAGACGGCGAGGGTGGGAGTGGCAACGGCAGAGCTTTATCCGAAATTCACGCTCATCGGGTCCATAGGCATCGAGGCGCTTTCGCTGGACAACCTTGTTTCCACGCCTGTCAGGATGTATAGCTTCGGCCCCCGGATCAGCTGGCCGATCTTCCGGGGAGGTGCGATACGGGCTAATATCGAGGTGCAGTCTGCGCTCCAGGAGCAAGCCCTGATCGCATACGAAAAGACAATACTCGACGCAATGGAAGAAGTGGAGAACGTCCTGACGGCCTACGCGGAAGAGCAGAAAAAGAGGGATTCCCTGCGGATTGCCGAAGAAGCGGCCCGGACGGCCGTTGAGATCGCCGTCGGTAAATATGAAGCCGGCTTGATCGATTTTCTTGCTGTCCTCGTCGCCCAGCGCTCACTTCTTTCATTCCAGGACCAGCTTGCCCAGAGCGACGGCGCCGTGGCTACAAACCTGGTAAAGCTGTACAAGTCCCTCGGCGGCGGATGGGAGTCAATGGCGGCGGAAGAGGAGAAAAAAGAGGTGAAAGGAAAGAAAGATGGCACCGAAGATTGACCCGAAACTGTTAATGGCTAAAGTTCTGGAAACGGGTCCACACGCGTCTTCCAGGCGGACAAAGCTGTATATTGCCCTGGCGCTTCTGGTCGTTGTGGCGGCAGCCGTGATCTTTACCGTGTATGCCGGCAGGAAGTCAGGCGCTGTGCAATACAAGACGGAACAGGTCCGGCGAGGCGACCTCGTGGTGATCGTAACCGCTACGGGAACCCTGCAGCCGACCAACAAGGTGGACGTCGGCAGCGAACTCTCCGGGACCATTAAAAGCGTTGAGGTGGATTATAACAGCAAGGTGAAGACGGGCCAGGTGCTCGCCAGGCTGGATACCACGAAACTGGAGGCAACGATAGCCCAGTCGCGGGCGGCCCTGGAGTCTGCAAAGGCAAAGGTGCAGCAGGCGCAGGCGACCGTGACGGAGACCCAGGCAAAGCTGGCGCAATATCAGAAGGTCTGGGACTTAAGCGGGGGCAAGGTCCCTTCCCGGACAGAGATGGATGCGGCAGCCGCGGCCCACGAAAGGGCGGTGGCCGACGCAGCGAACAACGCCGCCACGGTATCACAGTCCCAGGCGACCCTCAACGCCCACCTGACGGACCTGTCAAAATCGGTCATTAAGTCTCCCATAAACGGCGTTGTCCTCACCAGGAGCATCGAGCCCGGGCAGACCGTAGCGGCGTCCTTTACCGCGCCGGTGCTCTTTACGCTTGCCGAGGACCTGACAAAGATGGACCTCCATGTAAATGTTGACGAGGCAGACATTGGCAAGGTGCAGGAAGGGCAGATGGCCACCTTCAGCGTGGCCGCCTATCCGAACCGCATCTTTGAGGCCCAGATCACCCAGGCCCGCTATGGCTCTTCGACGACGTCCGGGGTGGTGACCTATGAAACGGTGCTTAAGGTCAGTAATCCGGACCTGTCGCTCCGGCCTGGTATGACTGCCACCGCGGACATCACGGTAAAAAAGCTTGAGAACATTATCCTCATACCCAGCGCGGCATTGCGATTCTCCCCTCCCGTTAAGCAGGAGGAGAAGACCTCTACCGGTTTGGTTGGGGCGCTTTTGCCGCGTCCCCCGAGAAAGGGGGCTCAACAGCGCGACGGCTCGTCCGCCGGCAAGCAGGAGAAGAGCGCCTGGACCCTGAAGAACGGCAAGCTCACGCCCGTTTCCGTTGTGATCGGGGCGTCGAACGGGAGCGCAACGGAGGTCACATCAGGGGATATCCAGCCGGGCACCGAGGTGGTGACCGATACGATCACGGGTACGCAATGATGGCCGGAGATACAGATCATAACGGCGGGGCGACGCAAGCGCCTTTGAGCGGATCCAGCCCACACGGTGGGCGAGAGGAGGGGGCTCCACGGGCTTTGCACGTGGAGGGGGCGACGCAAGCCCCTTTAATAGTTTTTAGCGGGGTGACCAAGGTCTACGGAAAGGGCAACGCAACGGTCGAGGCCCTCCGGGGCATCGATCTTTGCATTGAAGAGGGGGAGTTCGTGGCGATAATGGGGCCCAGCGGATCGGGCAAGTCGACGTGCATGAACATCCTCGGATGCCTCGATACGCCTACCGGAGGAACGTATATGTTCAGGGACGTCAACGTGGGCATGCTGACCCGGAACCAAAGGGCCCTGCTCCGCCGCCATTACCAGGGCTTCATCTTCCAGGGCTATAATCTTCTCAGCCGCACCTCGGCGCTGGAAAATGTGGAGCTTCCTCTGCTGTACCGGGGAGCCGGCGTCCGTGAGCGGCGGCAGCACGCCATGGAGGCCCTTGAAACGGTGGGCCTCAAGGGGTGGGAGTCCCACACGCCGAGCGAGCTGTCGGGAGGCCAGCAGCAGCGCGTTGCAATCGCCCGCGCCATCGTTACCAACCCAGCGGTGCTCCTGGCGGATGAGCCCACGGGCAACCTGGATACGGCCCGAAGCAGAGAGATCATGGATGTGCTGACCGCCCTGAACGGGGATGGAGGCATCACGATCGTGATGATAACCCATGAGCCCGACATGGCCCTCTACGCAAAACGCCAGATCCATTTTCTGGACGGCATGGTCGTATCCGACAAACCAAACGGAGGCAAGGGATAATGCTCTGGAACACGGTCCTGCTGGCACTGCGGGAGATACGGCGAAACGTCATGCGGTCGTTCCTTACCATACTGGGCATCGTCATCGGCGTGGGGGCGGTCATTACCATGGTGACCATCGGAGGCGGCGCGACCCTCCAGGTCAAACAGCAGATCTCGAGTATGGGCAGCAACATGCTCATGGTGAGCCCCGGGAAGAGGCTCGGCCCCGGCCAGTCGTCGGGCAATGTTCCCTTCAAGGAGGCCGACGCGGAAGCGATCTCCAGAGAGGTGGGCTCCATAGCGGCCGTTGCGCCCGTCTCATCGCAATCCAGCCAGGCGATATTCGGCAATCAGAACTGGACCACCCAGGTGACGGGGAGCGACAATCAGTATTTCTACGTGACGAACAGAACTGTCGCGACAGGAAGGCAGTTCAGCGAGAGCGAGCTTCGGGCCGGGGCGGCTGTATGCATCATCGGCGAGACGGTGAGAAAGAAGCTCTTTGGAGGCCAGGATGCGCTGGGAGAGAAGATACGCCTGCAAAAGCTCTCCTGCGAAGTGATCGGGCTTCTCGAGGGTAAGGGCCAAAGCAGCATGGGAATGGACCAGGACGATGTTGTGGTGATCCCGCTTCGTACCCTCCAGCGGCGTGTTACCGGCAAACAGGACATCGGCATGATCCAGGTGTCCGTCCAGCAGGGGGCGTCTACCGACAAGGCCCTGAAGGATATAGCAAAACTGATGCGAGAGAGGCGCCACCTTGCACCGAGCGATGACGACAATTTCAACGTCATGGACATGAAGGAGATCTCGAAGATGCTCACGGGCACCACGGAGCTCCTCACGGCGCTCTTAAGCGCAGTGGCGGCCGTCAGCCTGCTCGTCGGCGGCATAGGGATCATGAACATCATGCTCGTATCTGTCACGGAGCGGACACGCGAGATCGGGGTCCGCCTTGCCATCGGCGCCATGGAGCGTGAAGTGCTCATGCAGTTCCTGGTGGAGGCGGTTGTGCTGTCTTCCCTGGGCGGCATCATCGGGATCATACTGGCCCTTGCGGCTTCGATATGGCTCGCCGGTCTTCTTCGCGTACCTTTTGTGTTCAACGGCCCCATCGTCTTCGTCGCCTTCCTGTTCTCGGCGGCGGTGGGCATGATCTTCGGGTATTTTCCTGCGCTGAAGGCGGCGAGGCTTGATCCCATAGAAGCCCTGCGCCATGAGTAGAGCAGGGTAGTGAAGATAGTTGCGGATAAATGGGTTTCTCTATGCTATATTATGTATGACATCACATTAGAAAATGTAAAGGAGTGTGTACGATGAAAAAGCTGATGATCTGTATGAGCATCATTGCCCTTATGATGGCGGGGTGCGCGACCCAGACGCAGACCGGCGCCCTTGCGGGCGGCGGGATAGGCGCTGCCGTCGGGGCAGCTGCCGGGCAGGCAATAGGGCGAGATACGAAGTCCACGCTTCTTGGCGCCGCGATCGGGGCGGCAGTCGGGGCTTTGTCCGGGACGGCGATCGGCCATTACATGGACAAGCAGGAGGCATCAATGCGCCAGGCCCTGGCCAACTCTGAGGCGGCCAGCATTCAGCGGGAACAAGAGGTGCTCGCGCAGGCGGAGGCCAGCAGCACAAAGAAATCCCTCGATGTCTTGAAGGTGACCTTCAAGTCGGACTACCTGTTTGCCGTCAACTCTTCGACATTGCTTCCGGGCGCCTATGATGAACTGGAGAGGGTGGCGAAGGTGCTCAACGAATATCCGCAGACGCACATCACCATCAGCGGACACACCGACAGCACCGGGTCAGAGGAGTATAATCAGAAGCTATCAGAACAACGGGCGAACGCGGTCAAGAACGCCCTCCTCGGCATGGGCGTCAGCGAGGCGCGCATGCAAACGATCGGGTTCGGCAAAAGCAAGCCTATCGCGAGCAACAATACGGAGGCAGGCCGCCAGCAGAACAGGCGCGTAGAGGTCCGCATCGTAGAGCAGGCGCACTCATAAGGGGGTATCGGTTTAACCCTGTTATCTCCCCGTTCCGGCTCTGACAACGGAGACGAGCTTTTCTAAGTTCACCTTTTTCAACAGAAGGAGAAAATCGAGGTCCTCGTCCGTGTGGAGAAGGTCTTTGATGATTCTGATGAGGTTCTCTTTGGTGTCAGTAGAGGCTGTATTCATGGGGCGGCGTGCCTTTTCACCCATGCGACATACCGGTCCATCCAGCCCTGGAGGAACTCTCTGCTGGCGGGGCCGATGCTGCCTGCTTCATCAAACAGACCGCCCTTCATCTGGATGAAAGCCTCAGGCTGGCCGAGGGTGGGTACGTCAAGGTAAGCGAGGATATTGCGCAAGTGCTGTTGCGCCATGGCCGTGCCGATGACCCCGATAGAGACGCCCAGGATGCCTGCCGGTTTCCCCGCCCAGGCGCTCTGGCCGTAAGGCCGCGAGGCGTGGTCGATCGCATTCTTCAGCACGCCGGGGATCGAACGGTTGTATTCGGGCGTAATGAACAGAAGACCGTGGGCATCCTTGATCTCCTTTTTCAGCCGTTTAACCGGCCCAGATTGATTTGCATCGTCGTCCTGGTTGTAAAGGGGCAGGTCGTCGATGCGCGCCTGCGCGAACGTGAACTCCGGCGGCGCCAGCTTTACAACGGCACCGGCCAGTTTGCGGTTGAACGAATCCTTTCTAAGGCTCCCGACGATAACGGCAATACTGTATCTGCTCATGGCATCTCCTTAAAGCATAAATGATGCAGGCCTCTGCCCTCCCGCACATTTTCCTGCTAATGCAGACATTTTTCAAGCAAATTATTCGATGATGTCAACGCAAGGCTGTCGCCTCGCGGGCGGCTATCGGAAATCCGGACAACGTTTTTTCTTGTAAAACATCTTAGCATAGAGGAAAATGGGAAGAAGGGAGAAGTGAAACAACCATAAAAAAGATCGGGGAGGTCTGCAATGCCGCACATCTCACCTGCCTATTTTGAGGTACTGCAAAAGATCGTCGTCTCGATCGTCGTTATCGGCATCGCCGTCATCGTGAGCCGTTTAGCCGGGAGGCTCCTTAAGAAACGCGTCAGGGATGTATCTCAAATGCACACCCTGACCGTGCTTGTACGCAAGATCTCTTACGTTGCCGCCGTCGTGATCATTCTTGCGGTCGTCTTTGAATTTGGAAGCAACTTCGCCACCGTTATCGGGATCCTCGGCGCCGGCGTTGCCTTTGCCTCACAGGAGGTTATAGGCTCCTTTGCCGGCTATCTGAATATCATCACCGGGAACATATTCAGGATCGGCGACAGGATAAGAATAGGCAACGTGGTGGGAGACGTCCTTGATATCAGCCTGCTGCGGACGACGGTCATGGAGATCGGCGAGTGGGTGAAAGACGACCAGTATACGGGCCGGATCGTAAGCCTGGCAAACCGTGTGGTCTTCTCCGATCCGGTCTTCAACTATACGCAGCACTCGGGCTATATCTGGGACGAGATCATGATCCCCGTTACCTACGAGGCTAACTGGCGAAGGGCGGTGGAGATCATGCTGGCAAAAGGACAGGAATTGACATCGCAGTTTCATGCAGAGGCGAGGGCGGAATTTGAAGGGATGGTAAAAAGATACCCTTCCCTTCAGCCGGTACCCGTTGAGCCCTCTCTCTACATCACCCTTACGGACAACTGGATTGCGCTGACATTGCGCTATATCGTTGCGGTGAGGGACCGCAGGTCCGTGAAAGGGCAGATCCACGGCGAGCTCCTGAAGTGTTTCGGTGAGGAGCCGGATATCAAGGTTGCCTCGGTAACCGTTGATATCGTAGGGTTCCCTCCCCCGAAAAGCGGCAATGCCGCATTTCAAGGCGGCGCTCACCAGTAGGGATGGCCCGCACCGGGCATGGCAAAATCTGAAAGGATACAGCAGGTCGTTCAATGCCGGGAACCGAAATAAAGTGCATCAATATCCACCATGTGGGCATGTGGGTCGATGACATTGATGAAGCGATCTCTTTTTATACGGACATCATGGGGTTTCGTTTGCTCACGCGCTGCCCTCGCGGAGACATCGGGCCGGGGGAGCGGGCCATCATTCATGCCGGCGACGCGCAGGTGCTGGAACTGCTGACGGAGCCGGACGTCCTGCCGCACCCCGGTTTTCCAGCCCATCCCGTCGGCCACGTGGTCGGGATCCCCCATGTATGCCTGAGGGTAACGGATGTGCCGGCCTGGCGGCAGAAGCTGAAGGAGCACGGGTATTCCGTATCGGAGCAGTTTCCCGGAGACGGTTTTGCACAGACAGAATTAGGTTCGCTCCGACTGATCTATTTTACAGGCCCGGGAGGAATAGGGTTCGAGCTGTTTGAATTTGCAGAAGAGCATCCACTGCCAGGCTGAGAAGGGGGGCGCGCAGTCCCGTGCCTGACGCGCAGGGGGGATCGCAGTGAGCAATAATTTGCTTGTAAAATAGCTGCAATGTGAGGAAAATGGAAAAGGCGCTTCGTATTCTCGTTTTATAAAATCACGTGGGCAGTCAGGAGGGGTTTATTATGGTAAGGCTTGCAGATTTTTCGATCCCGGAGGTTTTTAACCAGGCAGAATTTTTAACGGACAGGCATGTAAAAGAAGGAAGGGGTAAAAATACAGCCATCTATTATAAGGATCAGAAGATCACCTACGAGGAGATGGCGTCTATGGTGAACAGGTGCGGGAATGCCTTGAGGGCGATAGGCGTAGAGATGGAGAACAGGGTGCTTATCCTTCTCCCCGATTCCCCGGAGTTTATCTATGCATACCTCGGGGCCATGAAGATCGGGGCAATACCTATTCCCGTAAATACGATGGCATCACCGAAAGACTATGCCTTCTTCCTTGCGGATTCGAGGGCAAAGGCGTTGATCATCAGCGATCTTCTTTATAAAAAGATCGAGAATGTCCTGGAAGGCAAAAGACATCTCAAGCATGTGATCGTTGCCGGCGAGAAGATGCCGGGCACGTTGAGCTTCGGCGATCTTATGGCCTCCTCCTCCCCCGAACTTAAGGCGGAGGAGACAACAAAAGACGATATGGCGTTCTGGATGTATACCTCCGGCACCACGGGGCTGCCCAAGGGCGTGGTCCATCTCCACCACGACCTCCTTTACTATATGGTCCCTTCCTGCGAAGGGGTGTTCGGGATGCAGGAAGAAGACATCGTCTATTGCACGTCAAAGTTGTTCTTTTCCTACGGCCGCAACCACTCCCTCGAGGCGCCGTTTATGTATGGCGCCTCAGTGGTCCTGTGGCCCGAATGGTCCAAGCCGGAGGAAGTCTTTGATGTGGTAGACAAGTACAGGCCGACGATCTTTTTCAGCGTCCCGACCCTTTATAACGCCCTCTTAAGAGAATGCGAAAAAAGGCCGGTTGATCTTTCGTCTGTTCGCCTTTGTATCTCTGCCGGGGAGGCACTGCCGAAGGACATTTTTGAAAGGTGGTCAAAGAGGTTCGGCATCGAGATCATAGATGCCATCGGCAGCACGGACGTGGGCGGATTATACTTTTCAAACAGGGAAGGGGACGTAAGGCCCGGAAGCAGCGGCAAGCTCCTCCCCGGCTTTACGGCAGAGCTCAGGGATGAAGAGGGGATGAAGGTGCCTGTCGGAGAAGTGGGGACCCTCTGGCTTCAAAATGACGGCATAGCAAATTGTTACTGGAAAAGGCACGAGAAGAACAAAGAGGTCTTTTTGGGCTCGTGGTTCAATACGGGCGACCGGTTTATCGAAGATAGCGACGGGTTTTTCTACTACCAGGGAAGAGCTGACGACATGTTCAAGGTAAGCGGCCAGTGGACATCGCCCATTGAAATAGAGAATGTCTTAATGCAGCATCCGGCAGTGAACGAATGCGGGGTGATCGGGTTTCCGACCGGAGAGGGCCTTGTAAGGGTAAAGGCATTTATCGTGTTGAACGAAGGATATGGGGCAGGCCCCGAAATGGAAAACGAGCTTGTTGAATTCGTCGGCGGCAGGCTTGCCCATTTTAAAGCGCCGAAATGGGTCTCCTTCGTAAAAGAGCTTCCGAGAACCACGACCGGAAAGCTTATCCGTTACAGGCTCCGCACTGAACAGTGACAAGGAAACGCCGGAACAGCGCAGGGTATTGACCATGAAGGCAGGCAAGAAAAGAGGATCAACCTGGATTCAGAAATTGTTCCGGGACGGCTTCGTGGTTGCCCCCTCGCATATCCTGGACGTGTTCAAAGAGACTTTCGGGCTCGGCCGCGCGGCGACGATCGCCGCCATTATTTTGATTATCCTGGTCACGATCTTTGCCGCTTTCTGGTTCTATAATTCAACCCCTCCCAAGATCATTATCATCACAAGCGGCCCCGAGGGCAGCCTTTTTGACAGAACCGCCAGGAAATACGCCAAGATACTGGCACGGAACAAGATAACCTTGAAGATCCTTCCATCCCAGGGCTCCCTCGAAAATTTCAAAAGGCTGAACGACCCTTCTTTCCATGTAGACATCGGCTTTGTTCAAAACGGAATTATGCGGGACCAGGATATCGATACGCTGGTCTCGCTCGGCAGCATCTTTTATGAACCGCTCCTGATCTTCTATCGGAGCGCTTCGCCTATGGATCTGCTATCCCAGATGAGCGGCAAGCGGGTGGCCATCGGTACGGCTGGAAGCGGGACCCATGCCCTGGCGTTAACGCTGCTCTCTGCCAACGGGATCAAGCCCGGAGGAAAAACCCAGCTCCTCGAAATAGGCTCGGAAGACGCGGCCAAGAACCTGATCGAAGGCAACGTTGATGCCGCGTTCATGATGGGGGACGCCGCATCATCAAGGCTTATGCTTGCCCTTCTCAAAACCCCGGGGATCAAGCTTTTCAGTTTTGCCCAGGCAGATGGCTATGCGCGCAGGATCACTTATTTGAAAAAACTGAATCTTCCCAGGGGGTCCGCCGATTTCGGGAAGGACGTTCCCCCGCATGATGTCAGCCTGATCGGCCCGGCGGTGGAGCTTGTTGCGCGGACCCATCTCCATCCGGTGCTGTCAGACCTTTTGCTCGGGGCAGCGATCGAGATCCATGGAAGGGCAGGTATTTTCCAGCGCCAGGGCGAGTTCCCATCCCCCATCGAACATGAGTTCCGCATAAGCGACGACGCAAGCCGGTTCTATAAATCAGGCAAGAGCTTCCTCTACCGCTATCTGCCGTTTACAATGGCGAGCCTGGCAAACCGCATCCTTGCCGTGTTTGTGCCGGTCTTCGTTATATTGATCCCGGGGCTTCGCATGATCACCGCGGTCTATCGATGGCGGCTGAGAATGCGCATCTACAGGTGGTACGGCATGCTGCTGGCGCTTGAAAGGGATATCCTTGGCCACAAAACGCCGGAGGAGCGGGAGGCGCTGATAAAACGGATCAACCATATCGAGCAGGCAGTCAATAAAATGAAGATGCCGGCGTCGTTCGGCGAACCATTCTACATACTCCGCGGCCACATAGGCTTTGTCCGTAAACAACTCGCGGACATGGCATGGTCGAACCAGGCATAAAAGGGGAACAAAAACCTTCCGGGTTCATTCCCCCTCTTTAACAATAAATTAGCTATCCGTGGGAATGAATGGGTGTGCTCGTTGGGGATGAATAGCTAAGGGTTGATCGTCATCGTCACCGTATCGCTGTAGCTGCCCGCAGGCACGTCCATGTAATCGGCCTCCACTACCGTTGAGGCGATGTCCATCGTCACCGGGTTCCCGTTCCCGAGCCCCGTTCCCGATGTCGTGTAGGTAAAGGAATAGGGGATGTACTCGTTCAGGGTGGCATGCTTCATCCGGTGCGTGGTCCCCGATTCGTACAGGCCGTTGTCGTCGGAGATGACGAACGATGCGTCTTTCGAGCAGCGGTATACCGGCTGCGTGATGGTCCCGATCACATTGCCCCCGGTTGCATGGTTGAGGGTGAACGATACCGTGCCCCCGGAATCGAACCGGCATGATCCGGCCAGCACCGTGGCAGATACCCCGACGCTGGCAGTACCCGCTGCCATGGCCCTGCCTGCCATCGCCGCCATTGCAAGCGCCAGGAAGGCAACGGCAAGAAACCCTATGGAACGTGTCCTCAGCAATGTCCTCCCCTGTGAACAGCATGCCTTACGGCGTGATCGACAGCGTCACCGTATCGGTATAGCTTCCGGCGGACGCGTTGATATAATCGGCCTCTGTCACCGTTGAGGCGATGTCCATCGTTATTGCAGCAGATTTGCCCGTACCGGTCCCCGTTGTCGTGTAGGTGAAGGAGTAGGGGATGTACTCGGTCAGGGTGGCATGCTTCATCCGGTGGGTGGTCCCTGATTTGTTCACACCATCATCATCGGTGATTGTGTAGCTTGCTCCCTTGGTACACCAGAACGCAGGCTGGGAGACGGTCCCTGTTACCGCGCCACCCGTTGAGGGGTCGAGGGTGAAGGACAAGGTGCCGCCGGAGTTGAACTTGCATGTGCCTGTCACGGTGGCCGATACGGCGACGCTGGCAGTATCGGCTGCCATCGCCCCGCTTGCTGCCGCGAGGAACCCGATAGCCGCTAACACAACTAAAAATCTTTTCATGGTTGCCTCCTTATGGGTAATTCAAAATATTATCAAATAAACACTATTAAATTATAATGATTATAAATATAATGTCAAGTGATAAAGATCACAGTTTCCTGCGGAGGCAGATCACGGCAATTGGACACTTTTTGCGGTTGCATTTCCCCTGGGAACATGTTATCGAAAACAAGCGATAAAGGTAAAAGAGAAAATAATAAGGAGGAAGGCATGAAGCGATGGAAACAGATGCTGGTGTTCAGCGTAGCGTTCGCGGTGATCCTGGGAGGCTCGTATGGCATGGTGATGGGGGGACTCATCAACCACAAGGTCAAGGTGGTAAACACAACGGACGAGGATTGCGGCGTGTTCCTCTATTACGGGTCCAACCCCATTGAAAATAAGTGGCTTCGTATCACGGCGCACCAGTCGGGGACCTTTGAAACGGGCTCCAAATGCCCCCGTTTTCTCAACGTCGGCTGCGCCTATCCGACATCATACACTGAGGACAAATGCCACCGCTGTACGCTGGGGAATGACGGCTGGGTGGATACCTGCACCGCAACCTGCTGGAGCTCCGACTGGTACATACGGGCAAAGAGCGGCGGGGGCGTTGAGCTGACCAAGGAGTAGCGGACAGGACAAGCATGGAGGCGCAATGAAAATAATTATATTAATAGGCGCGCTGCTCTGCATGTTTTGCCCTGCGGTCGCCTCATCGGCACAGGATTGCAGCAAGGCCGACAACACCCGCGAGATCGTTGCCTGCCATGAGGAGCGGTACAGGAACGCCGATAGAGAGCTGAACAGGATATACGGGGAATCGATGAAGGGCCTTTCCCCCGCGGCGCAGCAGAAGCTGAAAGAATCCCAGAGGGCGTGGCTGAGGTACAGGGACACGGGCCTTGCCCTTGCGATAGAGCTCAACAAGGAAACGAGGTCATACGGCGATGTGGTGATAGCCGACTACAGGGCGACCGTTGTCGAGAAGAGGGTGCTTGAGCTGAGGTATCTTTTTTCGGGACCGGCAGACGGGCCGGTCAAATGGTAAGCAGACGATGAGGCTGTTCATCCTCACGGTCGCAGCGCTGGCCCTTTGCGCCGCCGCCGCCGGGGCCCAAGGCCCGGGGAAGGCTTTAACGTTCAAGGGCTACAGGAACATTGAGATCGGGATGAAGATAAAGGATGTCGTGAAGGCGACCGGCCTCGCATTCTCTTATGACGCTCCCCCCGAAGAGAATGCATGTACCTATGCGTACACGGGATCGCTGCCGGGGCTGTATATCATGGTGATCGACGGGACCGTTGCGAGGATCGACGCGGACAAGGGCGATTATGCGACGCCGGAGGGCGCGAGGCTGGGCGACAGCGAAGAGAAGATCATGAAGCTTTACCCAAAGGTAGAGGTCGAAGGGCAGAGGTATGTCCCGGAAGGACATTACCTTATTGTCCGTTCGCCCGACGGGAGCCGGGCGATCATCTTCGACACGGACGGGGGAAAGGTGACCGCGTTCCGTGTGGGCCGCATGCCCGAGGTGGAATGGGTGGAGGGCTGCAATTAGCCGTTTCCTGTTACTGTGTTTTCTTGATTCAAGAGCTTCTTTGTTCGTGGACAATAGGGGAGCATGGAGATGAGACAGATCGACTTTTTAGAGATAGGGGGCATTAAGGTTGGGCACGCGCAGGATCTAAAGGCGGCCACTGGCTGCACTGTCATAATCAGCGAAGAAGGGGCAACGGTTGGGGTAGACGTGAGGGGCGGTGCTCCCGGAACCAGAGAAACCGACCTGTTGAACCCGGTCAATCTGGTGCAAAAGGTTCACGCGATCATTCTGACCGGAGGGAGTGCGTTCGGGTTAGACGCTGCCGCCGGAGTTATGCAATATCTTGAGGAAAGAAAAGTCGGATTTGACGTTCAGGTCACTAAGGTCCCGATCGTTTGCGCCGCGGCGCTCTTTGACCTTACGATCGGTGATTACAGGATCAGGCCGGATAAGGCAATGGGGTATCAGGCGTGCCTGAACGCAGGTTCTGCGGAGTGCGAACAAGGCGCTGTTGGCGCAGGCACAGGGGCCACAGTGGGCAAGATCCTGGGCATGCACAGGGCCATGAAGAGCGGCTTGGGGTGTTATGCCCTTGAGGTGGAAGACCTGAGAGTCGGCGCAATGGTAGCGGTAAACTGCCTGGGCGATGTCGTGGATCCTCTCTCGGGAAAAAGGTTGGCCGGTCCGCTTAATGAGGATATGCAGACCCTGGCCGATACCGAAGAGATCATGGTCGGCTCATACTCTGATAAAAAGAACCTTTTCAGCGGCAACACAACCATCGGCGTTGTGGCTACAAATGCCGCCTTCACAAAAGCGCAGGTGACCAAGCTGGCCTCCATGGCTCAAAACGGATATGCAAGAACCATGAGGCCTGCCCATTCAATGTACGATGGCGATACTATATTTGCCATGTCAACCGGCAGCGTTGAAGCAGATTTAAGCGTCGTCGGCTTGCTTGCGGCACGGGTTATGGAAAGGGCCGTGATCGCAGCGGTAAAGAACGCCCGATCTCTCTGCGGACTCAAATGTTATGCCGATCTTAACCCTGAAGGAACAACCACTGGCTGAGCCGGACGCATTCCTCTTATAATCTCAATCGTGACGGCTATCTGTTTTTTTAATGAAAAAACATTTGAAAATTTATAAAGTGCGTTATATACTATTGGGAATAACGATTGTCGTACGGAAGAGTCGACCTGCCTTTTAATAAAACTGGGCGTCGTAACAACCCGAATGCTGTTCAGCGGGATCCAGGCATCCGCAGGCACAGATAAGACAGTTATGTAAAAGAGGATGAAACAGAAAAAGGAGAAAGTATAGATGAAAAACATTATTTGCAGCTTATTTCTGGTGTTAGCCGTTCTTGTCTCATGTGTAGTGCCTGCCCATGCAGGCGAAGTCAATATCTCTACTGCCGCAAGCATGAGAGACGCAGTGAATGAGCTCTCGGACGCTTTCGCGAAAAAAACTCCCGGCGTTACCTTTCAGAAAAACTTCGGCGCTTCCGGCGCAGTGGCGAAACAGATCGAAAACGGCGCCCCAGCCGATTTGTACATTTCAGCCAATGTGAAATGGATGGATTATTTGAAAGAAAAGAAACTGGTCGTTGCGGCGAGCATATCTATCATTGCTTACAACGAAGTGGTCTTTGTAGGTAAGCCCGGCCTGAAGGTCACGAGCTTGAAGGATGTGGTGGATCTTGAAAAGATCGCCATCGGCAGCCCAAAGAGCGTCCCTGCGGGCCAGTACGCCATGGAGGCTCTACAAAAGGCCGGCATTGACAAGCAGCTTGAAAACAAACTGGTTATGGCGAGGGACGTCCGTGAATGCCTGTTGTATGCCGACAGGGGTGAAGTGAACGGCGCTTTCGTATATAGGACGGATGCGGTGGAGATGGCAAAGAACGTAAAGATCCTCTTTGCCGTACCCCAGGAGCTCTACTCCCGGGTAACCTACCCTGCAGCGCTGACGATTGCAGGAAGCAAGAAGGCCGATGCTGCTGCGCTTCTCAAGTTCTTCCAGTCTTCCGAGGCAAAAGTGATTCTTGAGAAACATTCTTTTGTGACAAAATAAGCGGCTATATGCTCGGCTTCACCAATGCCGATTACTCAGCCATTCTGCTGTCCGTCAAAGTGGCAACGGTGGCAACGCTCCTGTCTCTTCCCTTCGCCTTTGCCGTCGCCTACCTCATGACGTACCGGCGGTTCCGGGGCAGGATTGCCCTTGATGTGGCCGTCAACCTTCCGTTGACCCTGCCGCCTGTGGTAATCGGCTACCTCCTGCTCATGCTGCTCGGCCAGCAGGGCCTTGTCGGGAAGCTCTTGCTGCAGCCTCTCGGCATCAAGCTGATCTTTACCTGGAAGGCGGCAGTAATCGCCACATCGGTGGTCGGCTTTCCTCTCATGGTCAGATCAATACGTACCGCAATGGAGGCAATTGACGAGCGGCTTGTCCAGGTCTCCCGGCTCCTCGGTGCAGCGATGCTCGATCGCATTATTACCGTCATCCTGCCTCTTTCAATCCGTGGGATCATAGCCGGCTCGGTGCTTATGTTTGCCCGCGGACTTGGGGAATTCGGTGCCACGGTAATCGTGGCGGGCAACATCCCCGGCGTCACCCAGACCATCCCTCTCGCCATCTATGAATACGCAAGTTCACCCAAAGGCGATGTCATGGCGCTGAGTCTTTGCGCCATCTCCATATGCATATCGGTCGTCGTGCTCGTCTTTCATGAATACCTGGGCAGGCGCATCGTGAGGAGGGACTGAAGGTGGAGCTTCGCGTCGCGGTGGAAAAGAACTTTGGCAGATTTCTGCTTAATGCGGACTTATCAGTCCGGGGAAAGCGGATCGGCATCTTCGGCCCGTCGGGGGGTGGCAAATCGACCCTGGTTGGTCTCATCGCCGGACTATCCAGGCCCGACAGGGGCATCATCACCCTTGACGGAGAAACCCTTTTCGACAGCAGTTCCGGGATAAATGTGCGCACGGAAGACAGGCGCATGGGCATGGTCTTCCAGCGTCCCAGCCTGTTTCCTCATCTCAATGTAAAGGGCAACCTTCTCTACGGCTATAAACGTTGCGCGCCCGAAAACCGCAAGATCGTCTTTGACGACGTGGTGGAGGTCTTGAACATCGGCCGCTTGCTCGATAGCGGCGTGAAGAAGCTTTCCGGGGGCGAGAAGCAGCGGGTGGCCATCGGCCGGGCAGTCCTCGGCAATCCGCGCCTGCTGCTGCTCGATGAGCCCTTGTCGGCCCTGGACGACAGCCTTAAGTTCCAAATCGTTCCTTTTCTGAAAAACGCCTGTGAAGCCTTCGGCATCCCGTACCTCTTTATCTCCCATTCGTTGCTGGAGATACGGATCATGACCGATCAGGTTCTCAATGTCGTCAACGGTCGCATTGTCGGCCAGACGACGGCGGAGGCCCTTGTGCGCTCACGGATGGGTGACAGCATGGCGGGATACATGAACCTTCTGCAGCTGTCGGCGCCTCGCCAGGTAGATGCGCTTTATTCTTATGCGTGGGGAGGCCAACAACTGTTCACTGCGTCCGGCGACGACCGGCCGGAGGGCCTCTTCGAGCTCTCATCAACCGACATCATGCTCTTCAAAAGTCATCCGGAGGCAATCAGTGCCCGTAATCTGCTGAAATGCAGGGTAGTGGGCACGTTCCAAGCGGGCAACAGAGTCGGCGTCGACCTCGAATGCAACGGCGATGGAAGACTCGTGGCGGAGGTTGTTAGACAGGCAGCCGACGAATTGGGCATCAGGGCGGGAGCTGAAGTCTATGCCGCAATCAAATCAACGGCGTTTAGGAAACTGGGCTAACTCGTCATATATAACACAACCAGAACGAACTATACAAAAACCATACAATGGAAAGGCAAGCGAGGACAGACGATCGGCCTCTTCCTGTGCTCAGCCATGTCTTAGAATGAAGAAGATGCTGAATTTCTAACGGTAATATTTGTAGATGCCCGCTCCATGATTATGATAAAATCACAATTATTATCTTGCGCTCCTGCATTGCGGGGCGATTTATCTGGAGAGGACGATGAAGAGATGTGGCGATCCGGCCGTCAGGCCGGGCGGGAAAGCAGCTCGTTCCGGTATCGATACAATTCTTTGCCCGATGCTGATCCTGGTATTGATAGCCTCCCTCGGCGCCTGTAATCTGCACCCTATTTCGAGAGCGCTTACACGGTACGGCTATATGGATACTGCCGGGCGTGTCGTGATCCAGATGGAATTCAAGGACGCCCGATCATTTTCAGGGGGGTTGGCGGCCGTGGAGGTCGATGGAAAGTGGGGCTATATCGACCGCAACGGACAGATAGTGATCCAGCCGCAGTTCCACAAAGCCAGGGCCTTCAAGAATGGCAGGGCGCTGGTTGAAGCTTCGCCCGATAGCTGGCGGTATATCGACCGTACCGGCAAGGTCGCCGTCGACACCGCTTTCAAATGGAGCATCTATGCCCGCGACTTTTCCGATGGCCTTGCTGCGGTCTATATCGAGGACCGTGATCGTTTTGAATGTTTGTCCGGCGTGAGCCAAGATGTCAGGGAACGATATAACGAGAGCAATTCCTATATATCACCGCAATTTTGCGGACGGTGGGGTTTTATCGGTCCGACCGGCGCTTTTACCATAGAGCCGCAGTTCATCGAGGCATTCAGCTTTTCCGATGGCCTTGCTGCGGTCAGGGTGCGCAACCGGGACGTTGACGACCCAAAACGTTGGCTGTACGGCTACATTAACCTCACCGGCGATATGATAATTGCGCCACGGTTCGAAGCGGCGTTCGATTTTTCCGACGGCATTGCCCGTGTCGTCATCGACGGCCGCAGAGGGTTTATCGATAAGACCGGGAAAAGGCTGACGGAGGCGACATTCGACGATGCCAAGGACTTCCATGAGGGGCTGGCCCAGGTCAAGATCGGGGACCGGTGGGGCTATATCGATAAGACCGGAAAGATCGCGATCCCGGCCGAGTTCACGATGGCCGGCAGATTTTCAGAGGGACTGGCCGCCGCGAGACGTTCGGGCATACTCGGAGGGTACATCGACCGTACGGGCACCATGGTCATCAGCGAACAGTTTGGCGTGGCATGGCCATTTTCCGATGGGCTTGCACGGGTCAAGATCGGGGACGGCCGTGGGCTCTTCGACAATTGGGGGTATATCGACAAGTCCGGCAAAGTCGTCATATCCCGCACCCTCAAGGCAGGATGGCCTTTCAGCGAAGGGCTTGCATTGGTTGGGAACGGCGGGCTGATTTAGCGAACCCAGCTCAGCGAGCGTTTCGCGAACAGTGATCTTTACGTTGCTTCATTCAGAACGAACTATACAAAAACTATACAATTTTGAGGGGTGAGAGAACCTCTGTGATGTGTAACCTATTGAAAAAACTGGTGGAGCTGAAGGGGATCGAACCCTCGACCTCTTGACTGCCAGAGACCACAATAACTACCCGTAAGTATTACTGATTTCTATCTTTTCGTTGCGGATTCTTTGCCA
>Ga0228536_1000526_pt1 | contig 65966 bp, 67 predicted proteins | sample SJ1Smetagenome_FD_168611 | JGI IMG/M metagenome (GOLD analysis project Ga0228536, IMG submission 168611) | Enriched culture of PCE-dechlorinating microbial communities from Ithaca, New York, USA - SJ1.S | ecosystem: Engineered > Modeled > Simulated communities (microbial... > Unclassified...
CAAGGACAATCTGGTTGCAATAGCGAGGAGGCTACACCTGTTCCCATGCCGAACACAGAAGTTAAGCTCCTCAGCGCCGATGGTACTTGGATCGAAGGGTCCCGGGAGAGTAGGTCGCAGCCAGTTTTCAAGGCCCTATGGTCAAGCGGTTAAGACACCGCCCTTTCACGGCGGTAACCCGGGTTCGAACCCCGGTAGGGTCACCATTAGAGTGGGAGCATAGCTCAGCTGGGAGAGCATCTGCCTTACAAGCAGGGGGTCACAGGTTCGAGCCCTGTTGCTCCCACCATATATTTGGTCCGGTAGTTCAGTTGGTTAGAATGCCAGCCTGTCACGCTGGAGGTCGAGGGTTCGAGCCCCTTCCGGATCGCCATTTAATGAGCTGGTGTAGCTCAATTGGCAGAGCAACTGACTTGTAATCAGTAGGTTGCGGGTTCAAGTCCCATCACCAGCTCCATTGATTTTATCAGGAGGAATTCCCGAGCGGCCAAAGGGGGCAGACTGTAAATCTGTTGTCACCGACTTCGCTGGTTCGAATCCAGCTTCCTCCACCAAAAAAAGCTTGACAAGCAAGTTAAAAAGCTGTAAAATGTTTAATGTAAAAGCAACAAATACAGTATGCAGTATTCAATATGCGGGTGTGGCGGAATTGGCAGACGCGCTAGACTTAGGATCTAGTGTCCAGTACGTGGGGGTTCAAGTCCCTCCACCCGCACCACAAAAACTTAAAATGTTGGAAAATGCGGAAGTGGCTCAGTGGTAGAGCATCGCCTTGCCAAGGCGAGGGTCGCGGGTTCAAATCCCGTCTTCCGCTCCAAATTCGCGGGTGTAGCTCAGTGGTAGAGCCCCGGCCTTCCAAGCCGGTTGCGAGGGTTCGATCCCCTTCACCCGCTCCAATAATGAAGAAGAGAGTTCTATTTTAGATAGTGCTCTTTTTTTTATTTTCTCCATATTTCCCTGGGTTGTTTGCAAATTTGAATACAACAATTGCTATAATAAGTGTTAATATAGTAATAGATGTATATAGAAGTCACATTGGCGATTTGTTTAGACTGTTGGGTTTTAGACTGTTGTTTTGGAGTTTTTTTGAAAGGGAGAAGATTGCTTTGTGGGAACTTAAGGACATAATAATGAACATTGGTTTTTTGGATGTTTTGGATATATTGATAGTGGCCTATATTTCATACAGGCTCTACATGCTTATAAAGGAGACCAGGGCGGAGCAGCTGATAAAGGGCATACTAGTGCTTGTGGTTGCGACAAAGCTGAGCGAACTGCTGCAGCTGCATGTGCTAAGTTGGATATTAAAGAACACTATGACTGTGGGAGTAATAGCCCTGCTTATAGTTTTCCAACCCGAGCTCAGGCGCGCTCTTGAATACATAGGAAGGACCAAGTTCATAGACAAGTCCTTCATTGGCCTTGAAAATGAACAGGACGTGGGTGCTGCCATAGAAGAAATCGGGGAGGCCGCATTCTCGCTCTCCAGGCAGAAGATAGGAGCCCTTATCGTAATAGAAAGAGAGACTGGCCTCAATGAGATAATACAGACCGGAACCAGAATAGACTCGGTAATCTCAAGGCAGCTGCTGATCAATATATTCATACCAAACACACCGCTTCACGACGGTGCGCTTGTCATAAGGGGCAGCAGAATAACGGCTGCCGGATGCTTCCTGCCTCTTTCGGACAACAAGAACATAAGCAAAGAGCTGGGCACAAGGCACAGAGCCGGCATGGGCATAAGCGAGATGTCAGACGCTATAGCTGTGATTGTGTCAGAAGAAAATGGGGCAGTATCGGTGGCAAGGGAGGGCAAGCTTAGAAGGAATCTCAATATGGAGCAGCTTGTTAAGATTCTTGAAAAAGACTTGAAACCCGAGACTGAGGCAAAAAAAATATTCAAAAAAGGAGAATCTGGCATAGAAAAGATTCTGAACAAAGGAAGGTCCTTGTAATGATGGATTTGCTGCGGAGCAACATGAAGATAAAGCTGGTTTCACTGGCTTTTGCATTTTTGATGTGGATCTATGTAATGGCGGAGGTTGACCCTATAATCACTCGGGATTTTTCTGGCGTGACGCCTGCCATATCTAATGCGCAGGATATAAAAAACCAGGAACTGATAATTTCCCCGGAGAGCAGTCTTGATGTGAAGCTGGTGTTGAGGGGAAGAAGATCTCTGCTAAAGGACATAGATAACGGGGATGTATATGTTTTGGGATATGTGAAGAGTCCACATGTGGGTAAGAATGTGGTTGAAATAAGCGCGCAGCTTCCAAGCGGTGTTACGGCAACTATAATACCGGACAAACTAGTTGTAGACATGAAAGAGCTCAGTGTTCAAAAGAAAAATGTCGAGATAATAATAGATAAGGGTGCTGAAGACGGCGTAGTTGTTTCTGGCATGCAGATAGATCCGGAATACACTTTCGTAGAGGGGCCCAAATCACTAGTTTCAAAAGTCAAACGCGTGGTCTGCAATGTTGATATAAAGGACAAAAAGACTAATTTCAGCTCGAAATACACACTTGTGCCTGTGGACAGCCAGGGCAGGGAGGTTGAGCATGTTCAGCTTGCCAACAAGACGGCATATGTGAGTTTGGGAATAAAGGCCGAGAAAAAGGTGCCTGTAGAAATAGTGACAAAAGGAGAAGCGCCGGAGAGCTACAGGATAAAAGGCCTAAGTGCGGAACCTGAATTTGTCACGATATCTGGAGAAAGTGAGGCTGTCGACAAAATCAATAAGATACTAACAAAGCCTGTAAGCTTATCGGACATATATTCGGACAAGAATATTGAGGTTGAGCTTGCACTGCCTGAAAATATTAATTCAGACATTCAAAAAATTAAAATCGGCATAGATATTTCTAAGGTCGTTGTCGAAAATTTGTATATTTCCAAAGAAAGAATTAGCTTCCTGAACAACATACAAAATTTAGACATTTCCAACAATAATATCCCTGAAAAGGTTAAAGTGAAAGTATTGTATTTAGAGGAGTACAAAAAAAACTTCAAACAAGACGACATAAAGCTCTTTGTAGATTTGCAGGATTACAATCAGAAACTTGCAAAGCTGGAAATACAAGCGGAGGCCCCTGACGGGGTTGAAATACTTGAAATAGAGCCAAAAAATGCAATATTGGGCTCCGGAAATTAATGTTCCGGAATCCCAATATTGCATTTTTTTCTTTTTCAATATATCATGTTAGTATATTAAAAAACCACAATCAAATTCACACGAGCTTTTGATTTTTTTATATCAGATTTTTGAAAACGTTTTTTCTGGAATAGACAGTAAAAATTCTAAATATTTGCACATTGTTAAAAAACGTTATAAAGTTATTGTTTAAGGTATAAAGATTAATAAAGGCAGTTAAAACTTAATTATATGGGGTGGTTTTGTGGCGAGAGAATATATTTTGGCTATTAATCCTGGTTCTACATCGACTAAGGTTGCTCTTTTCAAGGGAAGGGAAAATATTATTCAGAAGAATCTGGATCATGCTCCTGGAGATATTGAAAAGTATGAACACATAGCGGACCAGTTTGAAATGAGAAAGGAAATAATACTCTCATGGCTTGAGGGCGAAGGCTATTCTACTGGCGATTTGGTTGCCGTGGTAGGAAGAGGCGGCTTGCTGGCTCCGATTACAGGAGGCACATATAAGGTGACTGAAGCTATGCTCAAGGACCTGCGAGAGGGGAGAAGGGGCGAGCACGCGTCTAATCTCGGAGGAATAATAGCCAAGGCCATAGCTGACATGGAGAATATACAAAGCTTCATTGTAGACCCTGTATCTGTAGACGAATTTGATGATGTGGCTAGAATATCGGGAATTCCAGAGATAGAAAGAGTATCTCTGGGACATGCACTTAACATAAAGGCCGTAGGCAGAAAGGTTGCCGAGAGCCTTGGAAAAGAATTTGACGAGGTTAATCTTGTTGTGGCCCACCTGGGAGGCGGCATAAGCGTTGCGCCTGTAAGAAAAGGCGATAATATAGATTACAACAATGCTAATGAGATGGGACCTTTCTCTCCAGAAAGAACGGGCGGACTGCCTGTGGGCGATCTTGTGAAGATGTGCTTTTCAGGAAAGTACACCGAAAAAGAGATGAAGGCCAAAATCAAGGGGAAAGGCGGCTTGGTTGCCTACCTTGGAACTAACGATGCAAGAGATGTAATAAAGATGATAGAAGCCGGAGACGAGAAGGCCAAGCTTATATTCGAGGCTATGGGTTACCAGATAGGCAAGGAAATCGGCGCCATGGCGACGGCTCTTATGGGTGATGTTCAGGCCATAGTGATAACGGGAGGCCTTGCGTACTCGAATCTTCTAGTTGATTATATAAAAGATATGGTGAGTTTTATAGCCCCTGTTGTTGTAGTTCCCGGCGAGGATGAAATGGGCGCTCTCAACGGAGGAGCTCTCAGAGTTATAGATGGAAGCGAAAAGGCTAAAATATACGAAGACGAGGTGAAGTAAGTGAAAGATTTCAAAGAAATGCTAGAGCTTGCAAAGCAAAAAGGACCCAAAGTAATATCTGTAGCGTGCGCTCAGGACAAGGAAGTTCTTGTTGCTGTTGAGGGAGCAAGAAAACTGGGCATAGCAAATGCAATACTTGTCGGAGACGCCGAAAAGATTGAGCAGATTGCAAAGGCTGAAGGAATAGACACTGCAAACTACGAAATAATAGATATGAAAGATCTTGCTGAAGCTTCGCTGAAGGCTGTTGAACTGGTTTCGAGCGGCAAGGCTCACATAGTGATGAAAGGCCTTGTTGACACTTCGATAGTCCTAAAGGCTGTGCTCAATAAGGAGATTGGACTTAGAACAGGCAGCGTGCTAAGTCACGTGGCGTTGTTTGCAATACCGGGTTACGACAGAATGTTTATAGTTACGGACGCTGCAATGAACATAGCTCCCGATGTTGCCACCAAGAAGCAGATAATAGAAAATGCGGTATCAGTTGCACATTCCATGGGAATAGAAGTGCCTAAGGTTGCAGCTCTTTGCGCTAAGGAAAAGGCAGATCCTAAGATGCCAGCCACTATGGAGGCAAAAGAGCTTGAGGACATGTACAATGCAGGAGAATTCGAAGGCTGCATGGTGGGCGGACCTTTTGCCCTTGACAACGCCGTTTCTGAAGAGGCTGCAAAGCACAAGGGAATGGATCACCCGATGGCTGGCAAGGCTGACATACTGCTTGTGCCTGACATAGAGGCTGGAAACGTGCTCTACAAATCAATGGTATTCTTTGCAAGATCTGAAAACGCAGGTCTTATAGTAGGAGCAAAGGCTCCAATAGTTCTTACTTCAAGAGCTGACAGCGATATCACAAAGCTGAATTCGATAGCGCTTGCAGTGCTTGCGGCTTCGAAATAATACTGCAATACATTGTTAAAAACACGAAAAAATTTCAAACTTCGAACAAACATAAAGGTAACCATATAAAAATAAACTGTCAAATGGACCACTATAAACGGGAGGATGCATATGGAAAAATTAAGAGTTTTAGCGATAAATCCAGGTTCTACATCTACTAAGATAGCCGTATTCGACAACGAGGAGCAGATATTCGAAAAGACGCTCAGACACTCTACTGATGAGATATGCAAATTCGAAAAGATTGCAGACCAGTTCGAATTCAGAAAGGCGGTAATAGAGGAGGCTCTTGCTGAGGGAGGCATAGAGATTAAGTCTCTAAGCGCTGTTGTAGGAAGAGGCGGACTTCTAAAGCCTATAGCGGGAGGAACCTACAAGGTATCTCCTGAGATGATGGAAGACCTTAAAGTGGGAGTGCTGGGAGAGCACGCATCAAATCTTGGCGGTCTCATAGCCAATGAAATAGCGGCGGAAGCAGGCGTTGAAGCTTTCATAGTAGACCCTGTAGTTGTTGACGAGATGAACGATGTTGCAAGAATATCAGGAATGCCTGAGATAGACAGAATATCCATATTCCACGCACTCAACCAAAAGGCTGTTGCAAGAAGAGCAGCTGCTGAAATGGGCAAGAAATACGACGAGGTAAATGTTGTAGTTGCCCACCTTGGAGGCGGAGTTTCTGTAGGAGCCCATGAAAAGGGAAGAGTAATAGACGTAAATAATGCCCTTGACGGAGAAGGGCCATTCTCGCCGGAAAGAGCAGGCGGTCTGCCGGTTGGAGACGTTGTAAAGCTTTGCTTCTCGGGCAAGGTGACTCTGGATGAGATGAAAAAGAAGATTAAGGGCAACGGCGGCCTCGTGGCTTACCTTGGAACTAACGATGCCAGAGACGTTGAAAAGATGATAGAAGAAGGCAATGAAAAAGCGAAGGTTATATACGAAGCAATGGCATACCAGACTGCCAAGGAAATAGGCGCCTGCGCGGCAGTTCTAAAGGGCAGTGTTGATGCCGTAGTCCTTACTGGCGGAATAGCATACTCGAAGTTCATAACCAGCTATATATCTGAAAGAGTCTCTTTCATAGCTCCTGTAAAGATTTATCCTGGAGAAGATGAAATGATAGCTCTTGCAGAAGGCGGCCTGAGGGTTCTCAGAGGCGAAGAGGCTGCTAAGATTTACTAAAACAGCGAGAGAGATGGTGGGCTGAAAGTGATAAAAGAAGACAAGAGAGTCAGAATAATAACAGGGCATTATGGAAGCGGCAAAACCGAGTGTGCTGTGAATTATGTCATAAAGCTCAGGGAAATGATAGAAGGACCAATCGCTATAGGAGATCTTGACGTGGTGAATCCCTATTTTCGAACCAGGGAAAAAAAGGAACTGCTTGAAGCAAAGGGCATACAGGTTATAGACAGCTCTATCAACGGAAGATGTGTCGACGTGCCTGCACTTTCGCCGGCGATAGTGGCGCCTCTTAAGAACTCTGACTACAACTATGTTGTGGATCTTGGCGGAGACCATGTGGGCTCAAGAGCTTTTGCAAGATTCATAGGCGATCTTGACAAGGACGACTATGACATGTTTTTCGTTATAAATGCGAACAGGGAAGAGACTACTACTGTAGAAGGTGTCATAGAGCATATAGGCAAGATTGAATACACTACAGGCATAAAGGTCACAGGCCTTATAAACAACACCCATATGGTAAGGGAGACGACACTCGAAGATGTGCTAAAAGGCCAGGAGCTTGCAAAAGAGGTATCGAGGGCTAAGGACATCCCTATAAGATACATTGCCTGCACATCTGACATAGCTGGAGAACTTCCGGAAGGCCTTGACGGAGAAGTGCTGGAAATAGAAATGATAATGAGAGAAGACTGGATGTAATCAAATCAGCTGAGGGAATTTGGCTGGCTTCTGGGCCGGCCGGATTTTAGTAATAAATAAATGTATTTAAAATTTTCCAAAGAATTTTTCATAATATAAGGAGGGTCCAAATGGCTAAGGGTAAAGTTACTTTTGATGTAGACCGCTGCAAGGGATGTGCGCTTTGCACAACAGTTTGTCCGGTAAATATCGTGGCTATTGACAAGACAAAGATTAATGCAAAAGGATACAACCCGGCTTCGGTTACTGAGCCGGAAAAATGCATAGGCTGCGCTAACTGTGCTACTATGTGTCCAGACTGTGTTATTACTGTTGAAAGAGACTAATAAAAAAAAGGAGGAAACCGGAACATGGCTAAGATTTTGATGAAAGGCAACGAGGCTGTAGCTAAAGCGGCTATAGAGGCGGGCTGCAGATATTTCTTCGGATATCCAATAACTCCGCAAAACGAAATACCAGAATACATGTCAAAAGAGCTTCCTAAGATAGGTGGAGTTTATCTTCAGGCTGAGTCGGAAGTTTCTGCAATAAACATGATATACGGTGGAGCAGGTACAGGAGCAAGAGTAATGACATCTTCTTCATCTCCAGGAATCGCTCTTAAGCAGGAAGGTATAACTTATATAGCGGGAGCAGAGCTTCCTTGCGTTATAGTTAACATGATGAGAGGTGGCCCAGGACTAGGTGGAATACAGCCATCACAGGCAGACTACTTCATGTCTACTAGAGGAGGCGGAAACGGAGACTACAGAACTCCAGTATTCGCTCCGGCTTCTATACAAGAGGCTGTTGATATGACTATGGAGGCTTTCGATGTAGCTGATTACTACAGAACTCCTGTCATGGTAGTTGCAGACGGTATGATAGGTCAGATGATGGAGCCGGTTGAATTCAAAGCTCCTAAAAAGAGAGAGCTTCCTGCCAAGGATTGGGCTACTACAGGCACTAAGGGCGAAAGAAAGCCTAACATAATAAACTCGCTATTCCTTGACCCTCAAGAGCTGGAAGACCACAACTTCAAACTTGCAGAAAAATATGCCAAAATAGAGGCGAATGAAGTTCAATACGAAATGTACAAAACTGAGGATGCTGAACTTGTATTCGTAGCTTATGGAACTACTTCAAGAATAGTTAAAAACGTCGTTGAAGAGCTAAGAGCAGAAGGCGTTAAGGCTGGACTTATAAGGCCTAAGACTATATGGCCGTTCCCGTTCAAAGCATTCGACGAAATACCTGCAGTGAAGAACCTGCTTACAGTTGAAATGTCTATGGGACAAATGCTAGAAGACGTTCAGATGGCTTCTAACGGAAGATGGCCAGTGTCATTCTATGGAAGAGTGGGCGGCATGATACCTACTCCTCAGGGAATCAAAGGCAAAGCGCTTGAAGTAATAGGAGGTGCGAAATAATGGCAGTCGTATTCAAAAAAACACAGGGACTTACTGATGCTCAAACTCACTACTGTCCTGGATGTACTCACGGCATAATACACAGAATAACAGCTGAAGTGCTCGAAGAGCTAGGAGTGCTGGGAGAAACTATAGGAGTTGCTCCTGTTGGCTGTGCGGTTCTTGCATACAACTACTTCAACTGTGACATGCACGAGGCGGCTCACGGTAGAGCGCCTGCCGTTGCTACAGGTGTCAAAAGGATATTCCCTGACAAGGTGGTTTTCACATACCAGGGAGATGGAGACCTTGCGTCGATTGGTGCGGCTGAAATAGTCCACGCTGCTGCAAGAGGCGAGAAGATAACTACAATATTCGTAAACAACGCAATATACGGAATGACTGGCGGACAGATGGCTCCGACTACTCTTCCGGGACAAAAGGCCACGACTGCTCCTTACGGAAGAGACGTAGACCACTGCGGTTACCCTATAAGAGTTTCTGAAATGCTTTCAACTCTTACAGGCGCTGCTTTTGTTGAGAGGGTTTCAGTAAACACTCCGGCTAACGTAAGAAAAGCCAAGGCTGCCATAAAGAAAGCCTTCCAAACTCAGCTTGAAGGAAAAGGCTTCAGCATAGTAGAAGTTCTTTCTACTTGTCCAACTAACTGGGGACTTCATCCGTTAGACTCTCTAAAGTGGCTTGAAGAGAACATGATGCCATATTATCCACTTGGGAACTTTAGAGATCCAGCTAAAGAAGGGGAGGTAAAATAATATGGCTACAGAAAAAATAATATCTGCAGGATTCGGCGGACAGGGTGTAATGTCGCTTGGAATGCTTATAACTTATGCGGGAATGCTTGAAAACAAAGAGGTTTCATGGCTTCCTTCGTACGGACCTGAAATGCGTGGAGGTACAGCAAACTGCTCGGTTGTAGTTTCAGACCAGCCAGTTGGCTCTCCTATAATAAACGACGATGCTACTAGCGCAATAATAATGAACCTTCCTTCGCTAGTGAAATTCGAAAACAGTGTAGTTCCTGGAGGAAAGCTGTTCATAAACTCTTCTCTAATAACTAAGAAGATAGAAAGAGACGATGTTCAGGTATATTATGTGCCTTGCAACGACCTGGCACTTGAGCTTGGAAACCCTAAGGTTGCCAACATGGTTATGCTTGGAGCCTTCCTTGAGGCTACAGGGCTTGTTGAAATGGAATCTGTAATAGAAGCCTTCAAGAAGGTTTTCGGACCAAGCAAGGAAAAGCTTATACCTCTTAACACAGAGGCGATCAAAAAAGGTCAAGAAGCTATAAAATAATCCTCTATAAAATATATTGAAAGAAAGGCAGTCTGCAAGAATGTGGGCTGCCTTTCTTTTTTTATTTCATGACATGAAGTGGTCGTTTGAAAATATTTCATTTTTCTGAATCGTATATATTTATGCAACTGTACTCTTGTTCGTACAACACCGCGGTAGTAAGGAGGGATATTTGATTATGATGTAACTATTAAAAATAATTCATGGGATGAACGGAGAATAAATAAATCGTCATTAATGAAATAAAAGTTGCATTTCGACGTGTGAAGGGTATATAATCAATATGTAAAATACATAGTATTTGCAACACACAAAAAGCATGAACTACAACACGGCAGAAAAAGTCGCAAAATTGCACTCTGATAAATACACGAAAATGCAGGAAAATTTGCAATTGCATGCTTTGTCTTATATCAAAAGGAGATGAATTTAATGGTATCCCCCATGAGGATATTAGGAATGATACTCGGCAACATTTTTTGCGCGCTGGCCATTAACGGTTTCCTGGCGCCTCACAAGCTTCTCAGCGGAGGTGTAGGCGGCATAGCCATACTGCTCAATGCTACAACGGGAATACAAATAGGCCTAACGGTATTTCTGATGAACCTTCCGCTCTTTCTGATCTCGTACAAAAAACTAGACAGAGAATTTACGCTCTACAGCTTTATAAACATGATACTGTTCTCCATCACGCTGTTTTTAACTGCAGATATATTCGGGTTTTTCACAGTGGATGACATATTTCTTAGCGCTGTATTCGGAGGAATACTCAACGGCCTTGGCATAGGATTAACATTTAAAAGCAGAGCCTCCCAGGGGGGAACCGACATAATAGCCGCTTTTATAAAGAAAAAGTGGAGCATAAAGATAACAAATGTGCTTATGGGAGCCAACCTTGTTATAGTATCCATAGGAGGGTTGGCGTTCGGAGTCGAAAGAGCCATGTATACTCTTATAGCAATGTATGTTGCATATCAGGTGGTCGACAAGGTTCAGCTCATGTTCAACAACAAGCTTTCCGTAATGATTATTTCCCAAAAATCAGAGGAGCTCTCAATCGAGATAATGGACGAAATAGGGCGCGGGGTTACATTCTTCAAGGCAGAAGGCGCATATTCAGGAAGCGACCAGAAGGTAGTATACAGCATAGTAAACTCAAGCGAGCTGCAAAAACTGAGGGGCATAGTAAGCAGAGTTGACTCAAACGCATTCATGAGTGTCAACGAGGCAACCGAAGTGAGAGGCAGAGGCTTCAAAGAGAGTCTCATATAGTGTGCAAGTCCATAAAACGTGAATCGTGAATTTATCGTTAAAATAAAGTCTAAAAATGATATTATAATCAGTGCTTGATGTGGAAATAAAAATAGATATATGCTAAAATGAATGAAGGGATTTGATTCCCTTTATTTATTTTTTGTAGTTAGTTTTGAAGGGAGAAATTCGAAATGAGAAAGTATTTTGGGACTGACGGAGTGAGGGGAATAGCCAACAAGGAGCTTACCTGCGACCTGGCATATAGACTTGGCAAGGCGGGCGCATATGTGCTTGGCAAAGGTAAGGAAAAGCTAAAGGTGCTTGTTGGAAAGGATACTAGAATATCAGGAGACATGCTGGAGTCTGCACTCTGTGCAGGGCTTATGTCTGCAGGCGCCGAGGTGGTATGCCTTGGAGTTGTCCCAACACCCGCGGTTGCATATCTTAACAGGAAATACTCTGCTGATTGCGGCGTTGTGATATCTGCATCGCACAATCCCATGGAATATAACGGCATCAAATTTTTCAACAGCGAAGGCTACAAGCTTTCTGACGAAATAGAGCATGAAATAGAAGCGCTTTTGGAAAACATGGAGGATATAGAGTTTGTTCCGCTTGGCGAAAAGATAGGCTACAGAACTATAGAGGACAATTCTATAAGGGATTACGCGAGCTATCTTGAATCAATAGCTGAAAGCAGACTGGACGGCCTAAAGGTGGTGCTCGACTGTGCCAACGGCGCGGCATACCAGGTGGCTCCGCTTGTATTCAAGGAGCTTGGTGCCAGCGTCGAGTTGATTAACGCGAGTCCTGACGGCACTAACATTAATGTGGAGTGCGGTTCTACTCATCCGTTTGGCCTTTCAAAGCGAGTTGTGGAAACCGGCGCTGATATGGGCTTTGCATATGACGGCGATGCAGACAGGCTCATAGCGGTTGACAGCTGTGGAAACATAGTAAACGGAGACCATATAATGGCTATATGCGGCAGGCATCTCAAGGAAGAGGGTAAGCTTAAGGGCGATACGATTGTAGTTACAGTTATGAGCAATATAGGTCTTCATAAGGCGGCAAGAAATTCTGAAATAAAACTTGTCCAGACAAACGTCGGAGACAGGTATGTGCTTGAAGAAATGCTCAGAAGCGGTTATAATCTAGGTGGAGAGCAGTCTGGTCATCTTATATTCCTTGATTACAATACAACTGGTGACGGAGTGTTAAGCTCATTGCTCCTCGCGTCAATAGTAAAGCAGGAAGGCAAATCTCTTTCAGAGCTTGCATCTGCAATGACTGTGTATCCGCAGGTGCTTGTGAATGCGAAGGTCAAGAATGAAAACAAGTCAAGCTTTATGGAAGATGGCGTGATTAAAGATGAAATTCAAAAGATTGAAGACATGATGAGCGGAAATGGAAGGGTGCTTATAAGACCTTCGGGAACAGAACCGCTTGTCAGGGTAATGCTTGAAGGAAGTGAAGAAGGTCAGCTTATGGATTTGGCTAAGGGGCTTGCAAGTATAATAGAGTCCAGAATGGCATAGTCCAAATATATAAAATGCAGTCTTATGGCTGCATAGCGCCTGGACTTGGCCATGCCAAGTTGACGAGGATCGGGATTATCGAATTATCGGCGGATGTCCCGGCGGCTTTTCACGGCCGAAAAAGGTCCTGCAAATAGCCAGAGTGATCTGGCGGACAAAACGGACCGGGTGATGCTGACTTTCTCCTTAAATATATTAACCATAATATCTAAATTTTAAGGAGGAGTTTTTTATGTGTGGAATAGTAGGTTATGTTGGAAGCAAGAAGGCGACGGATGTAATACTCAGCGGTCTGAGCAAGCTTGAGTATAGAGGCTATGACTCAGCAGGCGTTGCCATAAACACAGGATCAGAGCTTGTTATAAGAAAATATGCGGGAAGGCTTTCGGTGCTTGAGCAGGAGCTTGAAAAAGAGCCCGTTGAAGGCAGTCTTGGAATAGGCCATATAAGGTGGGCTACTCACGGCGTGCCAACAGTTGTCAACTCGCACCCCCATACAAACATGAATGACACTATAGCCGTAGTACACAACGGCATAATAGAAAACTACATGCAGCTTAAAGATGATTTAATAGAAAAAGGCTATGCGTTCAAGTCTGAAACAGATACAGAAGTGCTTGCGCATCTGATCGACTACTACTACAAGGGCGACCTTTTTGATGCAGTCCACAAGGTCCTTGGAGTTGTAAGAGGATCATATGCAATAGGTGCAATCATAAAGGATGAGCCAGGAAAGCTTGTCGCTGCAAGGAAGGATAGCCCTCTTATAGTAGGGCTGGGAGACGGAGAAAACTTCATAGCGTCAGACATACCGGCGCTGCTCAACTACACAAGAAATATATACCTTATAGATGATGGCGAGATGGTGGAGCTCACAAGGGATGGCGTGAAGGTTTACGATTCCGCCAAAAATTTGGTAGGCAAAGAGGTTGTGCACGTTGAGTGGGATGTTGAGGCGGCTTCAAAAGGCGGCTATGAGCACTTCATGCTAAAGGAGATACACGAGCAGCCAAAGAGCATAACAGAGACACTCACTAAGAGGCTCGACGACAAAGGCTTTATAAAGCTCGATGACATTCGCCTTACAAGAGAGCAGCTTGAAGGCATAAGCAAGATATATATAGTGGCTTGCGGCACAGCATACCATGCAGGCCTTGTGGGAAGATACGCAATAGAGAAGTTTGTCAAGATACCGGTTGAGGTTGACATAGCATCGGAGTTCAGATACAGGGATCCTTTTGTTGACGACAAGACTCTGGTTATAATAGTAAGCCAGTCAGGGGAGACTCTAGACACGCTAGCGGCGCTAAAGCATGCTAAGAGTAAGGGCGCTAGGATACTTTCAATAACAAACGTGCTTGGCTCTTCGATAGCAAGGGAGTCTGACGATGTGTTCTACACATGGGCTGGTCCTGAAATAGCTGTTGCCTCTACAAAAGCGTACATTACCCAGCTTGTTTCGTTCTACATGATAGCCCTTGATATGGCGTTAAAGCTTGGAAGAATGGACGAGAAGGAATACAAGAGGATAATAGAAGAGATAAAGCTGACATCAGACAAGGTGCAGCAGATAATAGAGCAGGATTCAAAGCTCGAAGAGATAGCAAAGGCAATAATGGACAGGCAGCACGGATTCTTCCTTGGAAGAGGGCTCGACTACAACACCGCAATGGAAGGCTCGCTAAAGATGAAAGAGGTTTCCTATATGCATACAGAGGCTTTCGCGGGGGGCGAGCTTAAGCACGGCTCAATAGCGCTTATTGAGGAGGGAACTCCTGTAATAGGAATAGCAAGCCAGGATAATCTGTTCGAAAAGATAGTATCCAACATGAAGGAAGTAAAGGCAAGAGGCGCATTCGTAGTGGCAATAGTTCAGGAAGGTAACACAGAGGTGGAAAAGGTTGCTGACATGACATTCTACATCCCTAGGGTGGATAGCCTGCTTGCAAGCATACTTACAGTAGTGCCGCTTCAGCTTATAGCATACCACGTGGCAGTGCTAAGAGGCTGCGATGTAGATAAGCCAAGGAATCTGGCCAAATCGGTTACGGTTGAATAATACAAATCCCAAGAATCAGGCATATTCGCCTGGTTCTTTTTTGTTTTCAGGCGAAAATGGGTATAGATATACTATTGAAGCTGCATAAGATACTGCAGCATGTAAGTTTTCGATTAGCTTATGAAATGATTTGGATATGGAGGGAGAGGCAGATGGAGACCATGAAAAGAAATCTTGGGCCTGTAATCGGGCTCTATCCGACGCCCGTGACAGTTGTTGGCACTGAAAGCGGAGGCCGGGCTAACTGGATGGTAATTGCACACATAGGACTCATAGGGCGCGACAGCATAATGCTCAGTGTAAGAAAGACCCACTATTCCAACGAAGCCATAATGGAGAACAAGGCAGCATCAGTCAATCTCATAAGGAGCGATATGATAAAGGCGACTGATTATGCAGGTATGGTTTCGGGAAGAGACGGTGACAAGTCGGATATTTTCGAATATTATCATGGGACACTGAAGGGCGCGCCGCTTATAAACAACTCTCCTCTTTCGATGGAGTGTGAGGTAATCGACATATACGACACAGATACTCACAGCAACTATATTCTCAGGGTGGTCAACACTTATGCCGACGAGGATGTGCTTGACGAAGCGGGAAACATAGACTACGAGAAGGTCGCTCCGGTGCTTTTTGAAATGCCTCAGGGAACATATATGTCATCAGGCAGGACTATAGCCAAGTGCTGGGACGAGGGAAAGGGTTACAAAAATAAAAATAAATAGCTATTATAAAATGCCCGGGAAATAGGCGATTTATTTTCCGGGCATTTTTGATTTTATTCATTATTTGCAAGCATTTCATCTGGGAATGTACTATAATATGAGATGATGGAGGTGGTTATGCCAAATGTTTTCGAATAGTACAATGGCAATTGTCATGCTTAGCATATACGCTTTGCTGACACTGAGTGCGGCGATTTTCTTCGCGACAATAGCCCTGGCCATTAAAGACAAGTTTGCCAGAAAAAAGTATGAGCATGCATGTGCAAGACTAAAAGCCCATTTAGAGGCTTACATAGAAGATGAGGGCCGCGCTGAAGAGCTCATAGGCCAAATGGACGGAGCGCACAGCAGGCGCGTAGTCCTGGATATGCTGTTTGAGCATGCACGAAATTCAAAGAGCTCACTAAGCGGCAAGTTTGAAAGGCTAGGATATGTCGATGCCGCGATAGACCATGCAAAAAAAAGCCTGGATTTTGACATCATAAAGCAAATATGCATAATGAAATCTCCAAAGGCATTTGATGTGCTTATGGAAGGCTCGAACTCCGAAGATTTTGAGCTGAAATACATGTGTTATTATGCACTGTCGCTTATTCCGCTTTCGCAGGCACAGACGGACATGTTTGTGCAAAAGCTTGTGGCTTCAAGCATATTGAGGGATAGGATAATTGAGATGATAGACAATCTTGACCTGGACATGGAGCGGTATTTGAACCTGCTGGAGATGCAATCCTCCGAAATCGGCAAGACTGTTTTCATAAGAGTTCTGAAAGGCAAGCCTGGGATGGAGAATGAGTCAAATTCAAACAGGCTCCTTAAATATCTCGGCGATACGAAAGAAGTCAGGCTTGCGGCCGTACTGGCACTTGCGGCTACGGGAAGTGCCAAATATTTCGACAATCTTATGGAGCTGTACAGGAGAGAAGGCGAATGGGAGGTGAGGGCGGCCATTGCCAAATCCATGCACGATTTTTCAAGGTGCGGAGCAGATGTCGTTGAGGCGCTGAAGGTTATGACTTACGATGAGGCGTGGTGGGTCAGATACAATGCCGTCGATGTGCTTGCAAAGCTGGGAGTCGAGGGCATAAGCGCTCTTGTGGACATATCTCTGAGCAAGCGCGATGCTGCTGTATCGGCTTTGGCGTACGGGGCTCTCAATTCAAACCAGGCAGTGTATTATACTGTAAAGGAATACGGGGTGGCAAGCGATGACCGATGCGATTAAAGCTTTAATAGGCGGCTTTAGCAGTGTGATATTCGCCTATTTCATAATAGTCAATTTGTTCTATATGATATTAATTGCAATATCATGGGACCGACTCATGGAATTTATAAGGATTGTAAATTCCGACATAACTCTAACGAGCAGCTACACAAAGCCAATATCCATAATAGTTCCGGCATACAATGAGCAGGAGACAATAATTGACAATATCAAGTCGCTGCTTGAGCTTGACTACCCCCTGCTGGAGGTCATAGTAGTCAATGACGGCTCCTGCGATGAAACGCTGAGCAGGATGCTCTCACATTTCAAGCTCAGGAAGATAGATTTGGAGCTTAACATGCAAATATACTGCAATGAGATAAGAGGTGTCTACTCGTCATTTGAAATGCCTAATCTAGTGGTTGTGGACAAGGTGAACGGCGGCAAGGCGGATGCGCTTAATGCAGGAATAAACGTGTCTAAATATCCCCTTGTGTGCGCTATAGATGCCGACTGCGTAATAGAAAAGGACGCGCTGTTGAGGATAGTTAAGCCTTTTCTCAAATATGACGAGACAATAGCTGTCGGAGGAATAGTCAGGATTGCAAACGGCTGTGAGATAAGGGCGGGTAAGCTTATAAGGGCGAGAATCCCCAAAAGATCGATAGAAATATTTCAGATAGTAGAATATTTCAGGGCATTCCTTACAAGCCGCGTTGGATGGGAGGCGATGAACGCGCTTCTCATAATATCGGGGGCTTTCGGGCTTTTCAAGAAATCGGCGGTGGTGGCTGTAGGCGGGTATCAAAAGACAATAGGTGAGGACATGGAACTCACTCTCAGGATGCATGAGCACTACAGAAGAAACGACATACCCTACAAGATCGAGTTTGCATCTGATGCCGTATGCTGGACCCAGGCTCCTGACAATCTCAAGGGGCTCAAGAGCCAGCGGATAAGATGGCACAGGGGGCTTGCAGATGCTTTGCTCAAACACAATAAGATGCTCTTTAATCTGGACTATGGCAAGGTGGGGATGCTTTCGATGCCTTACTTCTTTTTTGTCGAGCTTCTTGGACCTGTCATTGAAGCAATGGGCTATATAATGCTTGTCATATCGCTTTACATGGGATTTTTGTCGGAAAAATTCATCTACATATTTCTTATGGCGTTCCTTTTCGGGATTTTATTTTCTTTTTCAGCCATATTCTTTGAACAGATATCATACAAGAGGTACAATGGATTAAGAGAGATTCTAATGCTGTTTGCCTTTAGCCTGCTTGAGCAGTTTATATACAGACAGCTCACGGTATGGTGGAGGGTAAAGGCATTTTGGAATTACAGAAAAGGTAGAAAGCAATGGGGTACAATACAGAGAAAATCATTTGAACAGGGGTGATGAGATGAATCTTTATGAATGGCTGCAGACTGCTATAGGCAATGAAGAAGGCGCTGCAGGGGTATATGAGAGGATAGCTCAAAAAAGCGCCCCTGACATAGCGAGCATAGCCAGGGTTTTCAAGGAGGAGGAGCTGAGCCATGCCGAGAGGATATCGGCGATTGTAAAAGTTATGAAAGAGTCTGACTTGGTGCTTTCGACTGATATGCCTAACGAGGCGGCCATTAAGGCCAAGAATGAGAGGTTAAGCGACGATGAGCTCAATTTCATGAACAGGAAAGAGCTTTTCCTATTTGCGCTCAAGGGAGAAAAGGAGTCGATAGAGCTCTACAGCGAGTTGGAAAAGATTTTTGATAAGGGTTCAAAAGAGCGGGAACTGTTTGGAAAGCTGGCGGCTGAGGAGAAAAACCACATGTTTTTTGTGCTTCAGCAGCTGCATGAGCTGTAGATAAAGGAGCAATCAATATGGTCATGAACAGGTTCAGGCTGGAATGCCGGGACGGAGAGTGTCTAGAGGCTGTAAAATGGCATGACGAGACGGCGGCTCCGATAGGGACTTTTGTAATTGTTCACGGTTTGGGTGAACACTTCGGCAGATTTGAGCATTTAGCCCTTGAGTTTGTAAAAAAGGGATTTAATGTGTATTCGTTTGATCAAAGGGGGCATGGTCGGAATTCAGGAAAATACGGCCATGTGCAGGATTATTCCCTGCTGCTGGCGGATATTGGCAGTATGCTGGAGGCTGCGCGATTGGAGAGCGGGGATGTGCCCTGCATATTATACGGTCACAGCCTGGGGGGAAACGAAGTCTTGAATTATATGCTAGACCATCCGGGCTGTGTAAGCGCAGCGATAGTATCGAGTCCCTGGATAAGGCTTTATGTACAGCCTTCAGAAAGGCTTACAAGGATCATTAGAATAATCGAAAGACTAAAGCCTGATTTCACGTTCTCAAACGGCATAAAACTCAAATTGACAACAAACAACAACAAGATAATCATAAAGACGGAAACAGACAAGCTTTTCCACAAAAGAATAAGCGCAAGACTGGCTATACAGGCATTTGAGGCTGGAGAACGTGCCCTTGAGCATGCGGATGACATAAGGATACCCGTGCTGCTGATGCATGGAACTGACGACAAAATTACATCGTTCGAGGCAAGCAGGGAGCTGAGTCTTCGGGCGAATGACAATATACACTTCAAGTCATGGAAGGGCATGTATCACGAGCTCCACAACGATACGGACCCGGAAACCGTAATCAACTACATGTGTGAATGGGTAACTGGCATATTGGGAAACAGATAGTCAAAATATTTGCAGCTGAACGTTGTTTGTGTGAGATTTTGGGGTATAAATAAGCTGAATATTCAAATCGAACGGCGGAGAATGTGATGCTAAAAAAACTCAAAGTATTTACTGCAAAAATAAACACAGTTAACATAAAAGCATGGGGCAGCGATAAAAAATCAATAAAAAAACTTATGGGTTCCAGAGATTCTGTGAACCCTATTTTTGATGCTGCAAAGATTGCGCTCATATATGGGCTTTTGGGCGGATTGTGGGTTTCCTTCTCGGATAGGATTCTGTCTGCAGCCATCGAAGATCCTCAAAAATATGCCATGATGCAGACATACAAGGGCTGGATTTTTGTTGGCATAACCGTGGCAATTCTTTTTCTCCTGATGGGAAAGAGGATGTGCCTTTTCAAATATGCTCTCGACATGGCAGCCGAAGAAAACATGAAGCTGGCTGAAACCAACAAAAAGCTTGGAAACGCGGAAGAAGAGCTTAGGGTGAAGATGGAAAAGCTCCGAACGAAAAGGCAGGCCCTTGTAGAGATTATAGACATGTATCGCAAGGAGAGGCAGCTGGCGGACAACATAATCAACAACGTCGCTGTGCTTGTGGCAATCTGGGACAAGAATGGAAGGGTAAAGCGTATAAATCCATATGCCGAAAGGCTGCTGGGCTATACGCAGGACGAGATTGCAGGCAGGAGTTGGGTTGACATAGTGGTTTCAAGCGAAGACAAGGAGTTTATGGGAGCCGTTTTCGAAAAGGTAAGGAGCGGGCAGACGCTTAAAAACCACGAAAGCCGCATTATGGACAGAAACGGAAATTATGTGGACATGCTGTGGAACAGCAGCGTACTTCACAACAATGAAGGAGCCGCGAGCGATATAATTTCTCTGGGAACAGACATTACGCAGAGAAAGGCCCTCGAAAAAAAACTGCATTCGCTTGCCTACTACGACGAGCTCACAGGACTCTCAAACCGGGTGATGTTTGAAAATTACATGAGAGACCTGCTTGAAAGAAATGAGGATTCTGAGGAAAATTTTGCACTTGTCTACATGGATACGGACAATTTCAAGCATATAAATGATACATACGGTCATTTTGCGGGAGACATACTCCTAAAGCACATAGCGGGCGTGCTGAAGGAGCAGGTAGTATCCCCTGACCGGGCAGTACGCCTTGGCGGAGATGAGTTTGCAATAATTTTAACTGGAATATCAAGCAAGGCTCAGATACAGGCCAAGCTTGACTCGCTTGTCAGGAGCCTTAGAAAACCCTGGATAATAGGTGAGCATGAGTTCCTTATATCGTTTAGCATGGGGATTGCCGTATATCCCGAGCATGGAGAGGATATGACGACCCTGCTTAAAAATGCTGATACGGCGATGTTCAGCGTAAAGGAAAAGGGCAAGGACAGTTATTGCTTCTATTCGCAGCAGATGCAGGAAAAGAATCTAAAGCACATAGACATGATAAATCAGCTCAGGCGTGCGATTGAAAATGAGGAATTCCTGCTGCACTATCAGCCGAAAATACATCTGGAAAGCGGCAGAATTATAGGGGCAGAGGCCCTAATAAGATGGCTTCATCCCGAAAAAGGTTTCATACCTCCGAATGAATTCATACCTCTAGCAGAGCAAACCGGCCAGATAAAAGAGATTGGAGCCTGGGTGCTGAAAAACGCATTGGAGCAGAAAAAAGTTTGGAATAAAATGGGGTATAAAAACTTGAATCTGTCGATAAATCTTTCTGGCAGGCAACTTTCCGAAGAGAGTATGGCGGAGGATATAGGCGACCTGCTGAGGGGCATTGATATGGACTGCAATGGAGTGGAGCTTGAGATTACGGAAACAGCTGTAATGACAGACCTGGAAGCCGCAGTTGAAACTCTGGGAAAGCTCAGGCAGCTTGGATTCAGGATTGCGCTTGATGATTTCGGAACAGGCTACTCCTCACTTACCTACCTCAAGAAACTGCCGATGGACACTGTCAAGATGGACAGGAGATTCATCAAAAACATTGAAAATGACGATGCAGACAAGGCCATAATAGAGGCTGTAATTCAAATGGCAAGTTCGCTTAAGAAGCATGTGGTGGCCGAGGGCATTGAAACAATATCGCAGCTTGAATTCCTAAGAAAAGTAGGCTGCGGATTTGGACAGGGCTTCCTTTTCAGCAAGCCTGTGACAGCTCGGGAGTTTGAAGGCATGATGCTCAGAGTTGAAGAAAATATGAAACTCGTCAACATGTAACGCTAGTTACGTAAATTGATCTCTTCTCCTGATATACTCATAGTATAGCAAACCAGAGAAAATAAATATCAAATATACAGGAGGGATTCATAATGAGTCAGCATTTCATAAAAAACATGGATTTTTCAAAGGTAATCGAAATGAAATCCTTGGTTGAATACCAGGAGGGACAGGTTGTAAGCAGGACTCTGGCGCAAGGCAAGCCGCTCAGCCTTACACTTTTTGCATTCGACAAGGGTGAAGAGATAAGCTCACATTCATCGGGAGGGGATGCGCTTGTCTACATTCTCGATGGCCAGGCAGAAATAACAGTGGGTGACGAGGTGTTCAGCCTCAAGGAAGGCGAAACAATAGTAATGCCAGCCGGTATAGCACACGCGCTGCTGGCTCAGGAAAAATTCAAGATGCTGCTTGTGGTCGTGTTCAGCCTTTAAGCCGGGCTCAACATGCGCCTAAAGTAAAGGCAATTTGGAGCCGCTTCATTTTATTGAGGCGGCTTTTTATTTGATAATCTGCTGGTGAATTTCAAAAAAACTGCTATAGATTATGAAATATTGAGGATTAGTAGTATAATTATTACATTGAAAAATAATTTTCCATATAATATATTTCCATATGAATGAAAGGAATGAGATTCAGATGAAAGCTTGCGAAAAGATAAGCCTCATGAGAGAGCAGATGAAAAAAAGGGGACTGGACGCATACATAATCCCAAGCTCCGATCCTCATGCCAGCGAATATGTGGCTCCAAGATGGAGGTCAAGGGCGTGGGTATCCGGATTTACCGGCTCGGCCGGAACGCTTGTTGTAACAGCCAGCGAGAGCGGATTATGGACTGACGGAAGATATTTCATACAGGCGGAAAAGGAGCTAGAGGGAAGCGGCATTAAGCTTTTCAGGATGAGGCAGCCTGGAGTGCCTACTTACTGTGAATGGCTCTTTGAAAAGCTGGGTGAGGGCATGTGCGTAGGATTTGACGGCAGCGTCATATCCTCACTTGAGGCAGGGTCTTTAGAAAAGTCATTTTCCAAAAAAGGCATCAGAATAAGCGGAGAATACGACATAGTAGAGCAGATTTGGAAGGACAGGCCACAGGCGCCTTCGGGCAAGGTGTATGTCCATGAACTCAAGTATGCGGGCGAGAGCAGCCTTCAAAAGCAGGAGCTGGTCAGGGCAAGGCTCAGAAGGGAAGGAGCAAAGTACTACATAATAAGCACGCTCGACGATATTGCATGGCTGTTCAATCTCAGAGGGTCGGACGTGAAAAACAACCCTGTTTTCATGGCCTATGCAATAGTGTCAGTAAATGAAAGCTTGATATTTGTCGACAGGAAGAAGCTCACCAAGGAGGCCAGAGAAAGCCTTGAGAAAAGCGGCGTTCAAATAAAGCCTTACAATGCGGTAGGCAAGGCCGTCAAAAAATTCGAAAAGAAATCGAGCGTATACCTGGATCCCTCAAAGCTCAGCTACAGCCTTTCCAGACTCATTCACAAAAGCTGCACCAGGATTGAAAAGGCGGACATAGTTGAAAGGCTAAAGGCCGTGAAGAACAAAATCGAGATAGAAAATATCAGGGTATGCCAGGTAAGAGATGGGATAGCCATGGCAAGATTCCTGTGCTGGCTAGACAAGAATATTGGGAAAATAGATATTGACGAGATGTCTGCCGCCGATATGCTAGAGAGCCTCAGGAGAGAGCAGCCGGGCTACGCAGGGCCAAGTTTCGACACGATATGCGCATATATGGCCAATGCCGCTATGATGCACTACAGTGCATCTGCTGAAAATTGCAGCAAGCTTGAGCCGAGGGGATTTTTGCTTGTTGATTCGGGGGGGCAGTATCCAGATGGCACTACTGACATAACAAGGACAATAGTGCTCGGCGGGCTTACGAAAGAGCAAAAGAGGGATTTCACGCTTGTGCTCAAGGGGCACATTGCGCTTGCCAGGCTCAGATTCCTCCACGGGGCGACGGGTACCAATGTTGACATCATAGCAAGACAACCGATGTGGAATGAAGGCATAGACTACAAGTGCGGAACGGGGCACGGGCTTGGATACTTTCTGAGCGTGCATGAGGGGCCGCAAAGAATCAGCCAGAATCCAAATTCTACAGTGCTTGAAGAGGGCATGCTGCTGACAAATGAACCCGGCATATACAGAGAGGGCGAGCATGGCATAAGGACTGAAAACACCCTGCTCGTAAAAAAGGCTCAGCATACGGAGTTCGGGCAGTTCATGGATTTTGAGACAATATCCTACTGCCCTATCGACATAAGGGGAGTAGAGGCTTCCATGCTTGACGATGGAGAGAGGAGCTGGCTCAACGACTACCACGGCAGGGTATATAAATATATAGCGCCGCATTTAAGCGAGGAAGAAAGAAGCTGGCTCCAGGATATGACAAGGAGCATATAGCCGTGAAAGGAACATGTTATGATTAGCGCATTTGAAAGCATAGGGAGCATATTCATAATAATAGCAATCGGGTATGGTCTCATTAAGTACAAGCTGCTGCCCGAGAATGCATCAGGAGTATTAAACAGGATCGTATTTGACGTTTCCATACCAATGCTAATGGTTACGAGCGTATATGAGAAGTTCACACGTGAGATGATTATAGACTCGCTCAGCGGCGTGCTGATTGGCATAATTTCGGTTGCGGCATGTTATGCTCTTGCCAGGGTCGTATTTGGACTTTTGGATAAAGGCGAAGGTGGAAGCAGCGTTTTTGCTGTGCTGTTTTCATTTTCGAATACAATATTCATGGGACTGCCTGTATGTGTTGCCATACTGGGGCAGGAGGCTGCAACGTATGCGCTCATTTACTATTTTGCCAACACGACTTTGTTTTGGACAATGGGGCTTTATTTCATAAAGCAAGAGGCGAAAGCCAGCGAGGGAGGGTATTCGTTCTTTGGAGGACTTGCGAATCTGTTTTCAGCTCCGTTTATAGGCTTCATGGCAGGCCTGGTGCTTGTATTTGCGGATGCGAGACTGCCTGAATTCATATTCAGCACGCTAAAGAGCGTTGGCGGGATGGCTACGCCAATGTCGCTTATAATAATAGGAATGATGATAAGCCGCGTGGAGTTTTCAAAAGGGCTAATAGACAGCAAAAGCGTAATAGCGCTCTCGGGCAAATTTATTGTGCTTCCTCTCCTGACAGCGTTGCTTTTGAATTACAGCAGTGTGCCCCTTCTTATGAAAAAGACATTCATACTGCAAGCGGCAATGCCGATAATGGCTCAAAGCGCCATAACTGCAAAGAAATTCGGATTGCAGGAGGAGAAGGCTTCATTCCTGGTTGGAATGAGCACAGTGCTTAGCATATTTGTAATACCGGTTTATGTGGTTTTGATACAGCTTTTTTACGTATAATTATTTTTGTTTGACACTTGCAATTGTAATATGTACAATTGATTTTACAGGAAACCTCAAAAAAAATGAATAATTATTTATTTTTATATCGAAATTATGAATGAGATAATTAATTTTGGGTAGACATACTTTTGTGGGTTTTCGGAACAATATACGCAGGAGGAGATTAACATGTCAGGCAGAAACGTCCAAGAAAAAAAGGCAGACGAGAAAAAGAAATTTTCGCTCAACAGGCACGATATCAGAACGAGGCTAATAGTGCTCATTATGATTTCAATAATAACGCCGCTGGCAGTGTTCGGTTTCTTTTCTTACAAGAAATCATACGAGCTGCTTGAAAACAAGCTCCTTGTGACATCCCAGCAGACGATTGACGCAACTCAGTATTATGTAAATCAGTTTATAAATGCAATGGAAAGCCAGCTTTTGGCTATTGGCGACAACAAAAACATAAAATCCGCGTTATCATCTGATCCTGCGGTAGAAGGCAACGCCAGGGAAGTGCTCGATGCTACGCAAAAGAGCAATCCTGACGCGCTCGGAGTATACATAGGGCTTACAGACGGCAGGACTTATCTGTATCCGCAGCAGGAGCTTCCTGATGGGTATGATCCAAGGGAGAGGCAGTGGTACAAGGATGCGCTTGAACATTCAGGCGAGGTTGTAGTTTCGGAGCCGTACATAGATGCATTTACACAGAAGATGGTAATAACAATTTCAAAGACGGTTAGCGATGCTGCAGGCAACCTGACGGGCGTAGTAGCCATGGACATAGACACCTCGAGCATAGCGGCGAAGGTTGCAAAGCTGTCGATAGGCAAGAACGGCTATGTATCGCTTGTGTCGAATGACGGAATTACAATAGTTCATCCGGATGAGTCTATAATAGGAACAGAAAAGGTTAAGGAGCTCAGCTTCTGGCAGGCTGTAAGTTCGAGCGAAAAAGGCACCCAAAAATACGAGTACGAAGGCAAACAAAGATTCATGGCGTTCTCTACGGACGCTGACACAGGCTGGAAGATTATAGCGTCAATGGACGTTGACGAGCTGCTTGCCGATACTAATGTAATCAAAAAATTTGCTATAGGAGCTGTCATATTCGGTCTTGTTGCTGCGGTTGCAATAGCGCTGCTTATTGCAAACAACGTAGCGAAGCCTCTGGCAGAAGGCGTTGGGTATCTTAGAAGGATGGCAGATGGTGATTTTACATCTGAAATATCAAGAGAAAGCCTGGAAAGACAAGACGAGCTGGGCGAGATTGCAAAGGCTATAGACAAGCTTCAGGAGGATCTCAAGTCGCTACTTGGAAATATAATCAAATCGACATACACAGTTGGCGATTCTGCAGCTGCGCTTGCGGATATTTCAAATCAGTCAACTCGTGCCGCGGAAGAAGTGGCAAGGACTGTTGAAGAGATTTCAAGAGGAGCGGAGGAGCAGGCCGGCGATACAGAGAGGGGATCTACAAAGATGCTCCACATATCGCACATGATGGAGGAGATATCGAGCAAGGCGGCTGAAATGACCCAGATTTCGAGATCGACAGGAGAGCTTGCCGAAAAGGGTATAGAGATTGTAAAAGACCTTACAGACAAGAACGAGCAAAGCAGCAAGGCTTCAGGTGAGGTTGACAGCATAGTAAACAGAGTGGCGAAGGATGTTGCAGGTATAGGCGCAATACTTGAAACGATAGTTTCGATAGCAGAGCAGACAAACCTGCTTGCCCTGAATGCCAACATAGAAGCTGCAAGAGCAGGTGAGCATGGAAAAGGCTTTGCGGTAGTTGCCGAAGAGGTAAGAAAGCTCTCGGAAGAATCGTCCAAGTCAGCTGAAGAGATAAGGGGCATAATACAGCAGATACAGGGCAGCACTGCCGAGGCTATAGTTGCCATGGAAAAAGCAGACAGCGCATCCAAGCAGCAGAGCTCATCGGTTGGCCAGACTAACGAAGTTTTCACGAATATTTCAAAGGCTCTTGGAAATCTTGCAGGATATATAAACGAGATGCAAAAGGACATTGCGGGTATGAACGTACAAAAGGAAGAGATGGAAGGCCTTATGCAGAACATAGCTTCTTCTGCGCAGCAGTCTTCTGCGGCCACTGAAGAGGTTTCGGCGGCTATGGAGGAGCAGCTTGCTTCAATGGAGGAACTTTCCAGCAATGCCCAAAACCTCGAATCGCTTTCAGACGATCTAAAGACACAGGTTCAGCGATTCAGAATATAAGACAATTTGATTGAAAATACTAATAATGAAAAAGGATCAGCCTTAGCGGTTGGTCCTTTTGTCTTTTTATGATACCCTCCCTGCATTCGAGAATACCCATACCGGCCACGGGATTGAGCTTTAGAGGAATTGGAATGAAAAGGTTGAGGAGAATTCATTCAACAGTATAGAATTTACATATTTTTCATATAAAAACAGTAAATCAGGGAACGGAAATTGATTAAAAAAATCAATTTTACTTCAAACGGCTTACATTATAGAATTTAATATGCAAAACATTGCTGATTAAAATGTTTAAAAGTGGATACCATAAATAAAATTAAGCGGAGGCGGGGAAAATATGAAATTTATTGATTTGACTAAAAAGCTCAAAAAAGCTGCTGTGCTCACTCTTGTAGCAACAGTGCTCGTTACTTCTGTTGTGGGATGCTCTCCTAAGGAGAAGGCTGCAACTGAGTCAGCTGAAAAGGTTGACGATTATAAGGTCAAGCTTGGCTACTATAACTGTGACCACATGGTGGCAGCTTGCGTTGGTGAAGCCGCGGGAATATACAAGGACCTTGGACTTGACGTTGAAATAACAGGAAACGGAAAAGTGCCTGAAGCAATGGCTGCAGGGCAAATGGATGTTGGTTACATAGGCGCAACTGGGCTTTCGGAAGCATCTACAAAGGGTGCTCCTATAATGATAGCGGCGACTAACCACCTTGGAGGCTCTATGTATCTTGTTGTTGCAAACGACATCAAAAAGCCTGAAGATCTTTACGGACAGCCTGTTGCATTGAGCTCAGACCTTTCGACAGATGAAGCCTGGCTGCTTGCCTACGGTCCCCAGACTGGACTTCCTGCTGATTCAAGCAAGTTCCAGTGCCTGGAGTTCGGCTCGCAGGCCGACAAGTATCTTGCTCTAAAGACAGGACAGATAAAGGCTTTCACTTGCTGTGACCCTTGGGGCTCTATGGCTGAATTCGAAGGCACAGGCAAGATAATGGGTACATATCTTGAAATGGACGGACAGCTTGGAGTTTGCTGCGTATACGCAATGAACAAGAATTTCCAAAAGGAGCATCCGGAGCTAGCTAAGAAGATGGTTCTGGCGCATACAAAATCAATGGAGTACATATATACACACCCTCTAGAATCCGCCAAGATATTTGCTGAATACTACAAGGTTCCAGTAGAAGTTGCCGAAATGACAATATACAAAAAGACTGTTGGCGAAGGAAGAACCCTTAGCTGGAAGATGGACGAGCAGGCTCATAAGCATGCGCTTGAAGTTTACAAGAAGTTCAACATAATGGAAAATGTTCCAAACTATGACGATATAGCAATGAAGGACATACTCAAGGAATCAGGAGCTGATGACTTTGACCAGTTCATAAAGGAGAAGGTAGACCCTGTGTTCCCAATAGGAATGAGCTTCGAGGATTGGAAAGCCAAGGCTTTAGAAATAGACCCTCAATAATCGGCATGAGCAGGCTAATAAAATCTTAGAGGTGTCCTTGTGGCACCTCTGGTTTTATGTTGGATTATATGCTTACAATTATTTTTTCTGTGTTTTTCTCGTGTAGGGAGGGTGACGATATGGATAACAACAGAGCTGCCGTATACAATGGCAGTTTCAAATATGCGGAGATAAAAAAGCAGGACATAGTCGAAATGCTCTACAAGCTGATTATGGCAGGGCTGCTGTTTGGAATGTGGCAGATAGCGGCCATGAGAATAGACAGCCAGCTTCTCTTGCCTTATCCTGCAGTTACAATGAAGGCGCTCCTTGAGTGCGTTACAGATGCTGAGACTGTCAAAAACATACTGATAACTCTTGGCAGGGTAATGAAAGGTTTTGTTTTTGCAATGCTTTTCGGGCTTCCACTTGGATTTCTTATGGGTTTTTCAAGGCTTGCGGACAAGCTTCTTGGAGGTTTCATAGACTCGATAAGACAGGTGCCTATAATGGCATGGGTTCCTCTTACGATTGTATGGTTTGGCATAGGCGATGGGCCGACAATATTCCTTATAGCCTTTTCGGGGATATTCCCCGTTATACTCAACACAATACAGGGCGTAAAAGGTATATCAAAGGACTACTACAACGCTGCCAGGAGCATGGGCGCCGGCAGGATAAGCATATTCTGGAACATAATACTGCCTGGTTCGCTGCCTGACATACTAACTGCTGCAAGGATTGCTATAGGCGCCGGATGGATGAGCGTTATCTGAGCGGAGTTCATTGCTACGAGTGCCGGTCTCGGCTACTCCATGGTTGAAGCGCAAACAAGAATGCAGACTGAAAAGCTGGTTGCGCTTATGTTCTTTGCGGCAATAATAGGATTCCTTATAGACAGGGTAATACAGTATCTCAACAAGGCTATCACCAAATGGAGGTATGCTGAATAATGAACCTTGAAATTCGCAACATAAACAAGACGTTCAAAAATGAAAACACGTTCAATCACGTGCTCGAAGACATAAGCCTCACGGTTGAAAAGGGACAGTTCGTATCGCTGCTTGGGCCTTCAGGCTGCGGCAAGACGACGCTGCTTACAATAATAGCGGGCTTTCAGAAGGCGGACTCGGGAGATATTCTTGTAGAGGGCAAAAATGTGACAAAGCCCGGCCCTGACCGAGGTTTTGTTTTCCAAAACTACGCCCTCTTCCCATGGATGAACGTGAGGGACAATATAATGTTCCCTATGAAGCAGCAGGGCATGAAAAAGGAAGCAAGGGAAAAAAAGCTTGCTGAGCTCCTCAAGCTTGCACACCTTGAAGGCAACGAGAAGCTTTTTCCGCACCAGATATCCGGGGGAATGAAGCAGAGGACGGCCGTTGTAAGGGCGCTTGCCTGCCAGCCTGAGCTGCTGCTGATGGATGAACCCCTCGGCGCTGTAGACTTCCAGATGAGACAGCTCCTTCAAGAGGAGCTGGAGGACCTTGTCATAAACGCCAAGACAACCGCTGTCATGGTCACCCACGATGTCGAGGAAGCCATATACATGAGCGACAGGGTTATAGTAATGTCGCGAAACAAGGGCAAAATACTCGAGGACATTAGCATAGACATGGAAAGGCCCAGAGACAGAAAGAGCAAGCGCTACAATGAATATAAGGAAATGCTCACAGAAGTCCTTAAAGAAGCCCTCGCAGGCAAGTAGCAAATTCATCAAATAAAAAACTATAAGGGGAGATTCAAATGAAGGTAGCATACGTAATAAGCTCTGACAATTCAAGGAGAATACTAAGAGACATGATAATACCTCAGCTTGAGCAGGGAATACACGGGGCCGAAGTCGTGGGAATGTTCTTTGTATTCGACAACACGTTCATGCTGCTTGAGGGCACTGAAATAGGAGAAAGACTGTCGGCGCTTCATGAAAAGACTGGAATGGTGCTGCTGGCATGCGACCAGTGCGCAATAGAAAGGGAAATACAGGACAGGCTTGTTCCAGGAGCCGCAATAGGCTGTTTCCCTATACTCTATCCGACTTTGGGCTCGGCTGGAGCTGAACAGATTATAACTCTATAGATAATTATATATAAAATTAATAAATGGGAAGTGGTTTCAGAGTGGAAAGTTTTAATATCAAAGGCAACGATGCTATAAAGCAATGGGTAAGCGAAATGGAGTTCAAGTATCATCCGGCGGAAAGGCTGCTCATAGACAGCATGGATTCGAGGCTTGAAGCAGACGAGAGAAAAGTGAGAATGCACATTATAAACAGCATGATAGAGAGCGCTGTGCCTTATAACTTCAGCTCCATTCCGGCGGACGTCAGTGGAAAGCTTGGCATGAGCGAAGAAAATATAAAGGCAGCAATCGCAAGAATAGTAGAGAAAAATGCTGCGGTTGCTGACGAAGAGGAGAACATAAATTTTATATACCCTGTCTCCGGTTTTCCTACGAATCACCAGATAACTCTTGAGGACGGCAGGAGCTTTAGCGCGATGTGCGCAGTTGACGGCATGGGCTGCGCCTTCACATTCAAGCAGAACATAAAGGTCAATTCCAAGTGCAGCGAGTGCGGAGCCGACATAGCTGTCGAGATAAGGGACGGCCAGATAGTGAGCCTTTCGCCTGAAGCGGCGCATGTGCTTCACGTGGACCTCAACAGCAATCAGAACTGGTCAGGCAGCTGCTGAAATATAATGAACTTCTTCTGTACGAAGGAGCATTACGATTCATGGGTTAATAGCATGGAGCTTCCCCAAAATGAAATATTCTGCCTTGAGGCTAAAGAAGCCATATGGGTTTCCAAGATGCTTTTCAGCCTGGAAGACTAGTCAAAATCAAGTGATTTAGGAGGAGGTAGGCTTTTGAAAGAGATGCCTGAAATATTCGAAGACTTCAGTGAAGCCAGGAAGGAAGGCTTCCTGAAAATGAAAGACATAAAGGAAAGCGGCAAGAAGGTTGTTGGCATATTCTGCACATACACCCCCAAAGAGATAATAATGGCAGCTGATGCCGTTGCTGTAGGTCTTTGCGGCACGAGTGAGGAGCCTATACCCGATGCGGAAAAGGATCTGCCAAGGAATCTGTGTCCGCTAATAAAGTCAAGCTACGGCTTTGCCGTGACGGACAAGTGCCCTTACTTTTATTTCTCAGACCTGCTGGTAGGCGAGACTACATGCGACGGCAAAAAGAAGATGTTTGAATTGCTTGGCGATATTAAGCCTGTGCATGTTATGCAGCTTCCTCAGACATATGACTGCAACGAGGCTCTTAAGCTTTGGAAAAACGAGATTATCAAGCTGAAGGAAAGGCTTGAGAGGGATCTTGGCGTTGAAATAACTGATGAAAAGCTTAAGGCGGCAATAAAGCTCAGGAATCAGGAAAGAAAGGTGCTAAGGGAGTTCTACAACCTTTCTATGGCGTGTCCTCCGCCTATGAGCGGCTATGAAATGCACCAGCTACTGTACGGATCTGAGTTCAAGTTCGACAGGCTGGAGTTTATTGAAAGTATGAGGGGCATAATTGACAAGATAAGGTCGGACTACGAAGCTGGCAGCAGGCCTATCTCGGACAAGGCCCCAAGGATAATGGTTACAGGCTGCCCGACAGGAGGCGTTGCCGACAAGGTCATAAAGGCCATAGAAGACAGCGGCGGAGTCGTCGTATGCTATGAAAACTGCGGGGGCGCCAAGGAGAAGGAGACGCTTGTGGACGAAAGCAAGGACTGCTATGATGCGCTTGCTGAAAAGTACCTTAATATTGCATGCTCAGTAATGTCTCCGAACCAGGCAAGATACGAGCTGCTGTCGGAGCTGGCAGACAGATTCAAGGTCGACGGAGTCGTGGAAATAGTACTTCAAGCCTGTCACACATACAACGTCGAATCATTCCAGGTCAAAAAGCATGTTACTGGAAAGCTGGGACTCCCATATCTGTATCTTGAAACCGATTATTCGAAATCGGATTCCGGCCAGATACTCACTCGTGTCGGGGCGTTCCTTGAGATGATAGACAAATAATAAACGCAAAAAGCAGATGAATTATATGTTGAAAAAGAAAAGAGCCTTGAATGCCGCATACAAATGATGAGGTATTCAAGGCTTCTCTTATTTTTGTATATTAGTTAAGGCGGTTGAGAATCTAATTAGCCTGTTCTGGAGTGCTGCTCTGATTAATCTGCTCCAGAGTCTTGATTTCAGACTCTTTTATCTGAGGAAATTCAAGCTGCTTGTCGAAATCGTAATACTCGTATGAGCCGGAAGCTGTAGTGGATGTTTTTATGTCGCCTATAGACATGTCCATCTTTTGTTCCATATCGAATGATCGGTATTCAAGAGTATCCTTGTCAACTATGAACTTGTAGCTCACGTTAACATTCATATTAGAGAACATGGCGCTGAGGGTGGTCTTAAACTCCTCCATCTCCTGCTGGCTCATTTCGGATTGCTCCTGGTCAAGCTGCTGGAGGTTCGAATTCTTGTAGAAATCCATAGTCTGATCCATTATCTGTTTCATAAGCTTGTTGAATGTAGCACTGTCTAGCTCCACATTCACTATATAGCAGTCCCTGCCATCTACCGTCTCATCTGCTCCGTATTGTGCATACATTCCGTAGAGTTCAAGCTGCTCTCTTGTGATTCCCTGACTGTTCATACTGCTTGAGCCTGTCATGCTTTGCAGCTGCTTTATCAGAGGCGTTATGTCAAGCTCCAGCCATGAATCTTCCATGCTCGTTTTCATGAGATATCTTTGTCCATCGAAGTAGAGCTCACTTGACTGCTCGAGCATGTCGCCAAGCTCTTCTTTCTGTTTTTCATTCATAGGTATCATTGTGACTGTTGATTTGACATAAATTTTTTCGGGTTTTTCGAATATGCCTTCCTGCACCATCTTCATTTTGGTGTTTTCTGTAACTATTTTGTTATTCTCATCAGGTGCGGTAACTGTGGTATCCATGTCCATGTCGCCCTTGAACTTGTATGTGTTGTATTTTTCTATGCTTTTTGAAGCCTTGTCAAGAAGCAGAGCTGCAGAATAGCCTTCCTTGGAAAGTTTTGAGTCAAAAAAAGTTTTGCATTTCGAGTATAGCCCGTCAGCGTAAGAGGATGAGGCTATGCTCTGAGGCTCGAGCGCTCCTGTGGCTGTCAGAAGACCGTTTTCAACAAGATATGCAACTGCAGGCCTTGCCCAGCTCGAGATTGCGCTGCCATCGGTGAATTTGAGGAGTGATTCTATCTTTTCCTGGCTCATCTGCTGCGCAAAAGGTTCCTCGCCCATTGCTCTTACTAGTATTACAATTGACTGCTCCTTTGTCAGCTTTGAGTCAGGAAAGAAGTTGTTCTCATAGCCCTTTATGAGGCCGTAACTGCTTGCTGTGTTGGCATAAGGTATATCCGAAGGATTTTTGATATCGCCAAACATTGAAGCAGATTCGCTGGACAGCTCGTACTTTGTCATATCCAGAACTTTCTTTGCGAATTCGAGCCTGGAAACGCCCTCCTCCTGTGCAAAAGAAAAAGAGGCCATCATTAAAGAGATGAGCAGGGCAAATGGAACGTAAAGCTTCTTAATCAATTAAAACACTTCCTTTCGATTATAGTCTACCTATTTAGTATACCCTAATGCACTCTTTGTATGCATATTTATAATGATATTCGGTTAAATTAATTTATAAATAACCGCATTGAGTAATAAAAATGACATAGGGACTGTATATTCTGAGAATAATTAAAATTCAGTCTTAAATATTTTGATGAATGCGTGTGTGAAAATGGATATACTATATTTAGAAAACAAGGCTGAAGAAACAGCAATAATACTAGAATACAGGAGAGTACAAATGGAGTTGACAGCGATTTTACCGTTTGATGCAAAGCTGCTATATATGATTGAAAGCACTTTCAAGTCAAATATCATGGACCATGTAATGCTTTTTTTCACCAGAATGGGGGATTTTGGCCTTGTATGGATTGCAGCGGGACTCATGCTGGCTTTTACATCCAAATACAGGAGGGCGGGCGCATGCCTGCTTATGGCTCTGGCGGCAGGGGCAATTGTCGGAAATCTTGTGATGAAGCCATTAATTGCCAGGCCAAGGCCATTCATGGAACTTGAAGGGATAAAGAATATACTGGGAATATCCTTTTCCTACTCGTTTCCTTCGGGTCACACTACATCATCGTTTGCGGCGGCGTATATGCTGACTAGATATTTCGGTAAAAAGGGAGCTTTGGCGTATATTCCGGCCACGCTCATAGCATTTTCTCGCATGTATTTTTTTGTGCACTATCCCAGCGATATAATCGGCGGGATTGTAACGGGTACGCTGTGTGCCCATATGGTGCATGAAGTTTCAAAAAAAATCACAAAAATGAGTTTTCCTCTTCAGAATGGGTAAAAATTATTGTATAATGTCAGTATGAAAACGATTTCATAAGGCATTGAAATATTGCGCCCGGGGGGAGTGGACCTTAATGGAGCAGATGATTAACCGCAATGTGGTGGATTTGGAGCAGTGGAAGAGAAACAGGAAGTCAAAAGGAATCGTAGATACAAAAAATGCAGGTACAAAAATTATCGACGCAGATGTCGCTGCCAGTCGGAATCCGGAGCAGACTCTATGGATTTTCATTATGATATTCATGGTGTCCGTAATAATTTCAATTATAAATCTATAAACCATACCATAGAACCTGCCCTGCTTTGCATGCGCAGGTTTTATTTATGAACGGATTTTGAAGAGATTAAAACCTGTTTGGGATAGGTATATTATATATAGAAGTTCAACTTTTTGATTTTTCGTTTGGTAGCGGGGGTGTATTGGCATGATAAAGAGTATATTGCTTCCGGTGGAAGGCATAGAATTCAGCAAGAGGGCGTACAAGATAGCGCTTGATATTGCGCAAAAATATGGAGCATATGTTACTATATTGCACATTGACACAAAACCTTCATATGTTCCGGCAGAGCCGATTAAGGCGAAAATGCCCAAGAAGGGGAACGTATCCGAATTTAAGCAGGCTGTAAGGAAAAGGGGTAAGCTTAATATAGCAAACAGTGCAAAAGCCTACTTTGGAGCTCACGGAATTAAAGCGGAGGTCATAGTAGTATACAGCGAACCCGTACAGACGATACTTGAGTACGCCGATAGCGGCAAATACGATGTAGTAATAATGTGCAACTGCGAAGATTCATTCATAAGAAAATTAACGATGGACATTACAATCAAAAGGATTATTGCGAAATCTCAGATTCCTGTGCTTGTTGTGCAGTCTTCAAGCTACAAGATTATAGACATGGAAGAAGAAAGAGAACGAAGAATTGAAAATGATATTAAATAAGCCCCTTGAACCAAGGGGCTTTGAATTTACTACTTGTTGGCTCCGCAGCATTTTTTGTATTTCTTGCCGCTTCCGCAAGGGCAAGGCTCGTTTCTGCCAGGCTCCTGCTCTTTTACTACTGTTTTTGTCTTGTCGTATTCCTTCTTGATTTGTTTTCTCTTGTCTGCAGGAAGCACTCCGTTCCATTCGTCAAGATTGTACAGCCAGTCGGCCTTGGCATCAAGCATGTTGTAGTATAGCTTTTCGAAGTCAACAGGAAGCGCTATGTCGCTGTCCTCTGTCAGAGTTTCAAGGTCTATGCTTTCTTTAAGGCTGTCGTTTATTCCGTCAAGGAAGCCGGCGAATGTAACCGGATCCATGCTGAACTTATCCGCTATGTCGCTTAGTTTTCCGCTTACTGTCTCATCCATGTGAGAGAGTATGTACTTGTAGTTCTCCATTTCCTTAGGAAGGTATTCTCTCCAGAATGACTCATATCCAGCATTGTCAAGATTCTCGTAGCTTTCTTTCCAAGATTCATATAGTTTCATATTGTTTGGTCTCCTTAGTCAAGTTATTTCGCAGATAATTATATCATACACAGTATGATTAATGAATATTTATATGGCATAAAAAAGATGTTTACGGCTGCAAATGAAAAAAATGTCCGTATGCAGCGAATAATTTATTAAAATAATTAGTCGCTTGCTAAATTTATGTTATAATTTATTAAGGACTCTTGTGGCAATTGAAATTAATAAACCTGCAAAGAGGACAATATAAAGATATAATCCGTTGCAGTCGAGCCGGGGCTGCAAAAAGGATAGTCAAGGAGGGCGTAGTTAAGTGAATAATTCTGAAAACATGCTTACGATGCAAGAACTGCTAGACAACGAAGAACAGGAAATGAAGAGAATAAAGACTGGTGATATTGTTAAGGGAACAGTAATCCTTGTAAATGATAATGAGGTTATGGTTAACATAGGATACAAGTCAGACGGTATCATAACTAAGAGTGAATTTTCAAGTGATTCCGACGTTGTACTTACTGAGGCTGTTAAGGAAAACGACGAAATCGAAGTTTATGTAATCAAGCTTAATGATGGCGAAGGAAACGTTCTGCTTTCAAGAAAAAGGCTTGAGGGTATGAAGGTATGGGACGATTTTGTTGCTATGAATGAAACGGGAGAAGTATTCCCTGTTAGAGTTGTAGAAGTTGTAAAGGGAGGAGCTATGGCTCTTTACAAGGGAATCAAAGGCTTCATTCCGGCGTCTCACATATCTATGGGCTTTACTAAGGATCTTGCCGAGTTTGTAGGAAAGACTCTTGAAGTGAAGGTCATAGAAGTTGATAAGAGCAAGAAGAAGCTTGTATTCTCAAGAAAAGAAGTAGAGAAGAAAGAGGTAGAGTCTAAAAAGGCAGCTGTCCTTGATTCTATACAAAAAGGCGAGGTAAGAAAAGGCCAGGTTAAGAGACTTACTGACTTTGGTGCATTTGTAGACCTTGGCGGAATAGACGGCCTGATACACGTATCTGAGCTTTCTTGGAAGAGAGTAAACAGCCCTGCAGAAGTTGTTTCTGAAGGTGATATGGTAGAGGTTTATGTGATTGATTTTGACAGAGACAAAGAGAGAATATCTCTAAGTCTTAAGCAGGTTACTCCAGATCCTTGGTCTCTTGTTTCTTCAAAATACAATGTGGGAGATATAGTTGAAGGTACTGTGCTTAGACTCCCTAACTTTGGAGCTTTCATAGAGCTTGAGCCGGGCCTTGACGGTTTCTGCCACATATCGCAGATAGACCAAAAGCACATAGCTAAGCCATCTGACGTCCTAAGCGAAGGACAAAAGGTTAGCGCGAAGATAATAGAAATAAAGCCTGAAGAAAAGAAAATAAGCCTAAGCATAAAAGAAGCTCAGGGCGGAGAAGAAGCTGCAGAAGGCTACAGCGACGAAACTCCTGTAAACACTGTAGAAGATTCAATAAAAGAATAATGAGCATCACAAGGTCTGCAAGCTTTTGCAGGCCTTTTTTTAGACGGGAGGGCATTATGAACTGCATCGACGACTGTGTGTTTTGCAATGTTTCTGCTGAAGATTATATAGCTGAGAACGAGCTGGCGTATGCGGTGTGGGACAAGTACCCGGTCAATATGGGGCATGCGCTTGTTATTACAAAAAACCACTATATGGATTTTTTCCACATACCACACGAGGAGATGTCTGCTATAAGGAAGCTGGCTGATGAAGTCAAGCTCATAATAGATGAGAAATTCTCGCCTGACGGCTATAATGTGGGAGCGAATGTGGGCAAGGCGGCAGGGCAGACTGTATTTCACTTTCATTTCCATATAATCCCGAGATACGACAACGACAACCTTTGGAGACCTAACGAGATATTAATTGAAGACTTATAGGCCGCATTTTTGCGGCCTTTTGCATATATTGAAACAACATTAAAAATGTAGCGATGGCAGGTTTTGGGCATATATGCGATAATTTAATGTGAATATAAAATTGTACTGCCAAAAGAAATTCGTAGTATTGGAGGAGTTTGCTGTGCTCGGTGATGCGGAAAAATTTAAAAAGGACAATATAATGGAGGGCATAGGCTTTCTAAGGTGTATATACGATGCTGTAAGGCTGGTAGACCCTGTGACTAAAAAGGTTTATGAAATGGATGAGAGCCTTCGTGAATGCAAGTCCAGCTGTTATGAATTTTGGAATGCGGGTCAGGTGTGCAAAAACTGCGTATCCATGAGGGCTATAAAAGAGAACAAGACTTTTATAAAGATAGAATACAACGGTGAAAAGGTGTACATGGTCACTGTTGTGCCTGTGCAAGTGGGGAACCGGGTATTTGTAGCCGAGTTGCTTAAGGAGGCGAGTGACAGCAATCTTGTGGAAGAGTTCCTTGGCAAAGGCCAGTCGGAGATATATGAAATGCTGGAGAGAAAGAATATGCTGCTTGTAATGGATGAGCTTACAAAAATATTCAACAGAAGGTACATAAATGAGAGGCTGCCCTACGAAATAATTCAGGCTTCACTAATAGACGAGGAAATTTCCATAATACTGGCTGACATAGACAAGTTCAAGAGCATAAATGACACTTACGGCCACATAGCTGGAGACAAGGTGCTTCAGGTTTTTGCAGGTGTGCTCGAAGGCTGCATAAGAAAAGGGCTGGATTGGGCGGCAAGGTACGGAGGAGAGGAATTTATTGTATTTTTAAAAGGTGCCGGCTATGAAGAGGCGCATGAAGCAGCTGAAAGGATGAGAAAGGCGACGGAAGGCATAGTTGTTGATTACGAGGGAAGAACTATAAGATTCACATCAAGCTTTGGAGTATGCACGCTGAATAAAAGCTTGGGAATGGAAAAGCTAATAGCAGCTGCAGACAGAAATCTGTATACCGCAAAAAATACGGGCAGAAATAAGGTCATATCATCAGAATACGAAGGCGGTGATTCCGATTAGAAAGGGGCTAATACTGAAGCTGTTTGATGCGGCATACATGCAAAGGTGGAATGACCATCTCAGGCCGTTTGATCTCATTGAGCTCGACAAGCAGGGTCACAAGATGATTCTGGCGTATTTCATAGGCAAGCATGAAGAGGGCAGAGAAGGCTTTGACTGGATACAGGTAATAGAAGGGGCTATATTCGATCTGCTTCAAAGAATTGTCATAACAGACATAAAACCGCCGGTGTTCTACAGGATAAAGCAGGATGAGGAGAAGTATAAAAGGCTCAACAGCTTCGTGACAGCGGAGCTGGACACTGTAATATCGAGCATGGGAGCTGATTTCAAAGGGAGATTTGAAAGCCACCTCTCAGGCGGCATCAGCAGGGCTTCAGCCGATGTGCTTGAAGCGGCCCACAGCTATGCATCGTACTGGGAATTTGGAATAATAGAGAGGATGAATCCGGATGCGTTCGAGCTCGAGCTAATACGAGATGATTTTTTACTCAAGATAGAAAGCTACAGATTCCTTGAAGGTATGAGGCTTATACTTGACGACAAAAAAAGCAGAAGCTTCATTGACATATGCGGAAGGCTCAGATACCAAAACAGATGGGCCCAGCTTCACAGAATCCCCAGAACATCAGTGCTTGCTCACTCGGCATATGTTGCTATGCTCTCGTATATATTTTCACTCGAGATGGGGGCGTGCCCGAGAAGGTGCGTAAACAACTTCTTTACGGGGTTATTCCATGACTTGCCGGAGGTTTTCACCCGGGACATAATATCCCCGGTGAAAAGGTCTATAGAAGGTCTCGAGGAACTCATAAAGGACATTGAGCGCGAAAACATGGAAAAGGTTATATATCCGCTGCTGCCAAAGAGGCACTGTGAAGACATACAAAGGTTCACCCAGAACGAGTTTGATGATGAGATAATGCTCGGCGGCAGGAGAATACAAAAGACTATTGAGGAAATTGACAGGGAGTTTAATCGGGATATCTACAGCCCGAGGGACGGCAGGGTTGTCAGAGCTGCTGACAGGCTTGCGGCGTTCATAGAAGCTTATACGGCAATACAAAACGGCTGCGTGAGCATGGACTTCAGGAAGGCCGCCCTGTCTATAAGGTCTGAATATGAAAATATGAAACTTGGCAGGCTTGATATTGGGAGCCTGTATGCAGATTTTTAAAGGCACCCTATGGGTGCCTTTAAATGTAATTAGCTATTATTCTTCAGAAGCCGCTGGAGGAGTGTACTTCCTCTTTCCAAGCTCCATGTCTATCATGAAGAGCCCTCTGCTGTCTCCGCCAAGCATTTTGACGTAGTTGAGAACCTTTTGGGCGTTCTCTTCTTCTTCCATTTGCTCATCTATGAACCAGTTAAGGAAGGATACTGTTGCGTGGTCCTTTTCATTTACAGCCATGTCCATAAGGCTGTTTATAGAAGCAGTTATGAACTCTTCATGTGCAAGAGCCGCTGCGACAACTTCCTCTACGGTTGAGTAGTCTGACTTTGGCTTTGGTATAGCCTCTAGCGTTACCTTGCCGCCAAGCTTGTTTACATAGTCGAATATCTTGTAAGCGTGGTCCTTCTCTTCCATTGCCTGAATTCTGAAATAGTTTGAGAATCCATCAAGATTCTTTTCGGCAAACCAAGCCTCCATTGCCATATAGATATATGAAGAGCTGAATTCCTTTTGGATTTGTTCATTCAATGCCTGAAGCATTTTTTCTCTAGCCATTATGATAACCTCCCGCATAGTATGATTAATATTTTGTGTTGGCAGACAAATATTATATACCCCTTGAGAGTACGTATAAACACGTCAAAGTTTGGTTTGCAAATAATCCCAAAGGGTATAAAATATTGTGAAAACGCGCAGAAACAACACAAATGCGGGGGTGAACATATTGGGAAATGGAAAAAATAGAGTTGTAATTGTAGGGAACGGCGCAGCGGGGTACTATGCGGCGGAAACGCTTGTAAGCCATGGAGACGAGTGTGAGATTACCCTAATAGCCGAAGAAAAATATGTATCTTATTTCAGGCCAAGGCTGTCGCACTTTCTTGGTGAGAAGGAGCTGGGAAAGAGTTTCTTTTTAAAGAAAGAGGAGTGGTATGAAAGCAACGGGATAAGGCTGATGTTGGATACGAAGGTAATTAGTATTGACACTGCTTCGAAGAACATAAAAACAGATTCGGATGAGACTATAGAATATGACAGGCTAATACTATCCCACGGAGGAAGCAGCTTCCTGCCTCCTACTGAAGGCGCGGACCTGAAAGGCGTATTTACATTGAAGACGCTCGATGATGCGTATGCGATAAAGGAATGGATGGGTGATTGCCAGAAGGCGCTTGTAATAGGAGGCGGACTTCTTGGCATAGAGGCGGCATGGGGGATGAAGCAGACAGGACTTGATGTTACAATAAACAACACCTCCGACAGGTTGCTTTCAAACCAGCTTTGCCTTGAAAGCGGACTCTTCCTGGAAAATGTGGTAAGGCATAAAGGCGTCGACGTGGTGCTCCAGGACAGGGTGAGAAGACTTGTGGGGGACGGCAGAGTCGAATCAGTTGAGTTCGAAAGCGGGATGACTATGGAAGCTGACATAGTGCTATTTTCTGTAGGAATAAGGCCAAATCTTGGAATAGCCAGAGAAGCAGGCATAGAATGCAACAGGGGCATTGTCGTAGACAGAATGATGAGGACAAGCGCGGAAGGCGTTTTTGCATGCGGGGATGTGGCAGAGCTTGAAGGCAGGGGTTTTGGCAACTGGATATACGCCATGCAGATGGGAAAAGTGGCAGCTATGAACGCACTGGGAGGGCAGGTTGAGTTCAAGGACAGTGTTTCGTCGGTGGTTATGAACTCCTTTGGAACTAGCGTCAACTGCATAGGCCAGACGCTTTCGGAAGCTGGAACTGAAAACATAGTGACACATGATGATTCTGGTGAAAAATTCAAGAAGCTAATATTCAAGGATGGAAAGCTCATAGGAGGCATACTTATTGGAGACGCGTCATCCTATCCCAAGCTTATGGAGGCGGTTGGCCAGGAAGCTGACATATCGGAATTCAAAAAGAAGTAAGGGCAGGGAGCTATATTCCTGCTCTTTTTTTATTGCTGTGCTTAAGGTATAATAAATAGTTAGTCTTTATTATAAATTGGAGGTATTTTTAATGCTGCTTTTAGCTGATGAATGGAATGAATATGAACTCATAGATTCGGGCGGAGGAGAAAAGCTCGAAAGATGGGGCGACTATATACTAAGAAGGCCGGATCCTCAGGCTATATGGCCTCTTGTGCAGGAGTGGGAGATGTGGAAGAAGCCGCATGGACACTATCACAGGAGCAGCAAGGGAGGCGGAAACTGGGAGTTCTACAAGAGGACACCCGAAAGATGGACGATTAGCTACAAGGGGCTTTCGTTCCACATAAAGCCAACGGGCTTTAAGCACACGGGCCTTTTTCCGGAGCAGTCTTCAAACTGGGACTGGATAATAGACAAGATATCGTCGGCCAATAGGCCTATAAGAGTGCTCAACCTGTTTGCCTATACGGGTGGGGCGACTGTTGCAAGCGCCTATGCGGGAGCGGAGGAGGTTGTCCATGTAGATGCAGCAAAGGGCATGATTGCATGGGCCAAGGAGAACATAGAGCTTTCGGGACTTTCTCAGAGGAAGGTCAGATATATAGTGGACGATGTAATAAAGTTCGTAAAAAGGGAGATTAGAAGGGGCAACAAATACGACGCCATAATTATGGATCCGCCTTCATACGGCAGGGGGCCAAAGGGAGAGATTTGGAAGATAGAAGACGAGCTCTTTCCGCTTGTAGAGCTGTGCATGCAGGTGCTTTCCGACAGACCGCTCTTTTTCCTGATAAACTCTTACACCTCTGGATTCTCTCCGTACGTGGTTGAGAACATACTCAAGCTCTCCATGGGTCAAAAATACGCGGGCAGGATATACTCGGGAGAAGTCGGAATACCGGCTTCAAGAAACGACCTCATACTCCCTTGCGGAATATTCGGAAGATGGGAAGCGGAGTAATGAAGCTGCAGGTACTCTATGAGGACAACCACATACTCGTGGTAGTAAAGCCTCCCAATGTGCTCTCCCAGGAGGATGAAACGGGAGATGCGGACATGCTCACTCTCTGCAAGGAATACGTAAAGGAAAAGTACAACAAACCCGGCAACGTCTATATCGGGCTTGTACACAGGCTCGACCGGCCAGTCGGCGGGGTGATGGTGTTTGCCAGAACGTCAAAGGCCGCATCGAGGCTTTCGGAGGAAATCAGGAGCAGGAGTCTCAAAAAAGGATATATGGCCGTTCTGCGCGGCTGTCCGCAAAAACAGAGTGCTAGGCTGGAGGATTATCTGGTAAAGGACAGCAGGAAAAATCAGGTCAGGGTAGCAAGAGAGGGCGAGGATGGAGCCAAGAAGGCTGCGCTTTCGTACGCTGTAGAGGGCAGGACCGAGGGACTGTGTCTTGTGAGAATTGAGCTTGAGACTGGAAGGCCGCATCAGATAAGGGTGCAGTTTGCTAGCAGGGGCTGTCCGCTCTATGGAGACCAAAGGTACGGTGCGAACGTGAATGTAAAGGGCGAACAGATAGCGCTGTGGTCATACCATTTAAGTTTCATGCATCCTACGCTCAAGGAGCGGATGGAATTTTTCGCTTACCCTCCTTGTGAATACCCGTGGAACATGTTTGACATTGAAGCTGTGAAGGTGAGAAATCATGGAGCGCTATAGAGGATTTCGAATAGATGCACCACTGGGCAACAACGCGTTTTCGTATGATGAGCGCAGCCAAAAGAGCATATACGTGGCGCCGCTTGAAAAGGGGGGGCTCGAAAGCTTAAGCTGTCTTGAGGTGTCTGGCGAGGTAGCTTTCTGTGAATTGGATGAAGGCAAGGAGCAGTGCTGCCATGGGCTGAAAAGCTTCCTGGAGCTTGAAGTCTCAGGCAAGAAGGTGTATATATTCGACAACCACAATCACGCCTTCTATTTCTGGAGCAAGGCTTTGTGTGAAGGGCTGTTTTCAAAAGGCGTACTTCTTGTACACGTGGATCAGCATAAGGACATGAGGGAGCCGGAGGAGTATATTGGCTCTGTAGAAAACGAAGCTGAGGTTTTCGATTATACGAACTATGTGCTCAATGTGGGTAATTTCATAAAGCCTGCCCTGAAGCTTGACATGTTCAAGGATGTATTTATCATTGACAGCAGCAGCGCGTTCAGAGAACGCATAGATGAAGACATAGTGCTCGATATAGACATGGACATATTCTCGGATGACATGGCCTATATCAGCTTTGACATGAGGCTTGAGAGGATAAGGGAGCTCTACTCGCAGGCAAGCGTAGTCACCATAGCCACAAGTCCGTATTTTATTGATCAGGCGAAGGCTATAGAGCTTATTAAGAGGATAATTGAATAGTGTGATTTAAAATCCAAAGCGGGAATCCATAAATTGTGTGTGCGAATGTATATATGATTTACGGATTCCCGCTTTTATTGTATTGGGCGTTGAAACGCTTATGAACGGGGTATCAATCAATTAAACGGGGAGGTGGAGCCTATGAGGTATTCTAAGGATATAGGGGCAATAAGCATGCAGGAACACGAAATCATAAGAAACAAGAAGATTCTTGTAGCCGGTTGCGGTTCTGTTGGCGGATTTGTAATAGAGGGCTTTGCAAGGCTCGGGGTGGGCAGGATGATGGCGGTCGACAACGAGGCCTTTGTGATGTCAAACCTCAACAGGCAGCCGTTTTCAACCGAGAAGAACATAGGCAAGGAGAAGGTATACGTAGCAAGGGAGAGAGTTAAGGAGATCAATTCGGACGTACTCTTTAGCGGGATAAACGATGATATAAGAAGCGTGAAAATAGAAGGCGTGGACCTCATATTCGACTGCAGCAGCAACATGGACACAAAGCTTTTTCTAAGAGAGCTCTCAAAAGAGACGTGCACTCCCCTGGTGAGTGCAAGCATAGGCGGGTGGAAAGGAGCCGTGTGCATATGCTCTCCGGAATGTGATGTATTTGAGCGGGAATACTCGGCCTATGCCAAAGAGCTTCTTGAAAAGGGGAGTATGACATATTTCACAGCCTCGCTCGCGGCGTCCATAATGATAGCCAGAGCGCTCCAGATGATGCTGGGCAGAACGGAGAGGATTGAAGGCGAAGTCATAAGATTCGACATGGAGAATTTTAAACTCTAAAACCGCCAGATAATTCGTATTTGCGGGAAAACGTATGCCCGGGGCGGGCATAATGAAAGCATTTTACAAAAGCATGAGAGAATATTAAAAAAATCAATATATTTTTTGGATAATCGCGATGTTTTTTTGTATCTTTAGAATGGCAAAAAACTCTGCAGTTGTTGAAAATAGTGGAGAAATTATTTAAAAAAATGTATTGACACCCAAATTAAATATATGTAAAATATAAAGTTAACTGTTTGACATCCGGCTCTAAATGTGTTATTATGTAAACATAGCGAAAGAAGAAACATATCATATGTAAACATAAAAAATAAGAGGCGGGTGATTTTTTTTGGCCAATAAAAATACGTTGGATGCGATCAGAAAAAACATTGAAAAGCACCTCGGAAAAAAAATAGTCCTTAGGGCTAACAAGGGCAGGAAGAAAATAGTAGTCAAAGAAGGAGTAATCGAGAACACATATCCCAGCATATTTGTTGTAAAAATCGACGATGAATATAACAACACTACAAGAGTGTCCTACAGTTATTCCGATGTGCTGACATCCACAGTCAGACTTGAAGTAAAGCCTGCAGAAGGCAAGAGGCAGATAATTTCCGGAATGCCGAATTAATAAAATAAAAACTTGTTGAAGAAGGGCTGTCTTTATTTATCCGATAAATAAAGGCGGCTTTTTTATTTTAAGAATAGATATAAATGCCTTTGTATTTTTTTTGTATTTTATAGTATAATATATACAGTATATAATAATATACGCTGCAGTTTCGGAGGAGATATCATGGAAGTCAAGCTGAAAACAAGAGCTAAAGTTAATTTTTCAATAGATGTGGTAGGAAAAAGGGAAGACGGATATCATCTTGTCGAGATGATCATGCAGACTATAGACCTGTACGATGTGATAACGCTATGCGACACACCAGAAAAGGGCATAGCGATAAAGTGCAGCGGCGGCATAGTGCCAAATGACTCTAGAAATATAGCCTACAAAGCGGCAGACCTCATAATAAAAAGATGCGGAGTTGAAAAAGGCGTAAAAATCGACATAGAAAAGCGGATTCCTGTAGGTGCCGGCATGGCTGGCGGGAGCTGTAACGCAGCTGGTGTGCTTGTGGGTTTAAACAGGCTTTGGAACTTGGGGCTTTCGCTTGAGGAGCTCAAGCAGTTGGGCCTTGAGCTGGGAGCAGATGTTCCGTTTTGCATAGAGGGAGGGACTGCTCTCGCGCAGGGTATAGGTGAAAAGCTCACTGCGCTCAAGGATGTCAAGGATGTTTGGATAGTAGTATGCAAGCCGAATTTTTCGGTTTCGACAGCTGAAGTATATAAAAGCCTGAAATTGGACAGCATGGGCACAAGACCGGACACCAAGAGGCTTTTGGAACATATAGAAAAAAACGACATAAAGGCGCTTGCGTGCGGCATGGCAAATGTGCTTGAAGGCGTCACACAGAGCCGCTACTCGGTAATAGCTCATATAAAGGACAAAATGATGCATCAAAGGGCGCTTGGAAGTATCATGACAGGCAGTGGGCCGACAGTTTTTGGAATATTTAAAAATTTTGAGGATGCCCACAAGGCTGAATCAAAACTGAAGGCTATGTGGGAACAGACTTATTTAGTAAAAACTGAAAACAGGGGTGTTGAATTCAATGAAGGGTAAAATAGGAAATCTTAAGCTTGAAAACTATAAGCCTTTAAGAGACATAGTTTTTGAACATTTGAGGGAGGCAATACTTATTGGGAAGCTTGAGCCTTCGACAAGGCTCATGGAGGTACAGCTTGCAGACGAGCTTGGCGTAAGCAGAACCCCTGTGAGGGAGGCCATAAGGAAACTCGAACTTGAAGGGCTTGTGGAGATGATACCGAGAAAAGGCGCATATGTAGCTGACGTTTCGGTAAAGGACGTCGAAGAGGTGCTCGAGATAAGGACGGGTCTTGAAGGGTTTGCATCGATGCTTGCAGCCCAGAGGATGATGAAGGAGGACCTTGGAGAGCTAAAGAGGATACTCGAAATATTCAAGAAGGCTTACGAGGAGAACAATCCGGAAAAGATGGTCGAGTCAGACATAGCCTTCCATGAGGTAATATTCAAAGCTACTACAAACAAGAAGCTTATGCAGATGAACAATTCGCTCAGAGAGCAGATATACAGATTCAGAAGGATGTATATAGTCGAGTACCACAAGTCTGAGAATCTCATAAAAGAGCACGAAGATATAATCGAAGCTATAGAAAAAAGGGACAGCGAGCTTGCTATGCACAAGGCCATGAAGCACATCAAGCTTCAGCAGGAATTCATAGTGGAGCAGACGAAGGCGAAGAAAAGCAAATATTAAAAACAAAAGAAAAACCAAAATGCGATCGTTTTGGTTTTTCTTTTTGGCTTAAATTCAAATATGTATTTTACTTGAATGCCTATAATGTGTAAAATATAATTATATTTATTTGTAGAAATGACAAGCGGGTTATGGATTCCTGCACAAAACAGGGGGATTGACGGTATGGAGAAGCTTAATGTAGTTATACTGTTTGGCGGAAAGTCAGGAGAACACGACGTTTCACTCGAATCTGCGGCATCCGTATACAGAGCCATAGACAAGGATAAATACAATATTCATACGATAGGAATTGCAAAAAATGGCAAGTGGTCTTACTGCAAGTGCGGACCGGATGAAATACAAAGCGGAAAATGGATGGAGCATGAGGTGGAAGGCTCAAAAATAAATTTCATACCTTCTCAAAAAGGTTCTATAGGTATAGAATTGAATGATGGGAGCACGGTGCCTGTCGATGTTTGCTTTCCGGTGCTCCACGGACCGCGCGGAGAGGACGGTACAATACAGGGTCTCTTTGAAATGGCTGAAATCCCTTATGTAGGCTGCAAGGTGCTTGCATCGAGCCTGGCGATGGACAAGATAATGTTCAAGAAGATAATGGATTTTGAAGGCGTACCGCAGGTTGACTATGTATACACGACCAGATTTGAATTCACAGCGGATCCGCAGGGCTTTGCCGATACGGCAGAAGAGAGGCTTGAATATCCTATGTTCACAAAGCCTGCAAACATGGGTTCGAGCGTGGGGATATCTAAGGTAAGCAATAGGGCGGAGCTCATAGAAGGCGTGAAAAATGCGCTCGAGTTCGACTCAAAGGTGGTTGTGGAGCAGGGCATAAGTGCGAGGGAAATTGAGGTTGCTGTGCTTGGCAATGGCAAGGTTGAAGCTTCGGTAGCAGGCGAGATAATTCCATGCAAGGATTTTTACGACTACGAGGCGAAATACCTTGCAAACGAGTCCAAGACTCTCATACCTGCCGGAATAGACAAGGAGCTTGAAGACAGGATAAGGGAAATGGCTGTAAAGGCTTTCAAGGCCATAGATGGCAGCGGAATATCGAGAATTGACTTTTTCGTTGAGCATGGAAGCGGGACTGTGTATCTGAATGAGATAAACACAATGCCGGGCTTTACAAAAATAAGTATGTATCCAAAGCTCTGGGAAGCAAGCGGAGTAAGCTACAAGGAGCTTATAGACAAGCTTATAAAGCTGGCTATGGAGAACTAGATTTGAAATAGATTTGAGAGGTGTAGATAGTGAAAGAAAGTCCGATAGGAGTTTTTGATTCAGGTATTGGTGGACTAACGGTACTCAAGGAGATAATGAATGTTCTTCCGAATGAGAACATAGTATATTTCGGGGACACGGCCAGAGTTCCATACGGCTCAAGATCTGCCGAAACCGTTACAAAGTATGCATTCCAGTCCATAAATTTTCTGCTTGAAAAGGGTGTGAAGGCCATAGTCATAGCCTGCAACACTGCAACAGCCAGAAGCCTTTCGATAGTCCAGCAAAAATACGACATACCTATAATTGGAGTTATAAAGGCTGGCGTTAGGACTGCGATGGAGCTTACAAGCAGCAAAATTGTGGGGGTCATAGGAACGGAAGGGACTGTAGGTTCAAGGGCATACGAGCTTGAAATGAACGGCATATCAAGCAGTGTACAGGTTAAAGGAAAGGCCTGCCCGCTGTTTGTGCCAATAGTTGAGGAGGGCTGGCATGATACGGATGTTGCCGAGATTATAGCCCACAGGTATCTCGATGAGCTAAGGGCGAGCGGCATAGATTCTCTTGTGCTCGGGTGCACTCACTACCCGCTGCTTACAGACACCATACAAAAGGTGGTCGGGGAAGATATAAAAATAGTCAATCCTGCAAAGGAGACTGCCATGGATCTAATAGACGTGCTTCAAAAGCACAATCTGCTCAATGAAAGCGGAAAGCAGCCCTCGTATGAGTATTACGTATCCGACAATCCGGAAAAATTCACGCAGGTTGGAGAGAAGTTCCTCAACAGAGAAATTGATGGCATAAAACTTGTTGAAATACAAAAATATTAATGCTAAAATGGTTATTGCAATGTCAGTAACTAATGGGGTTCCATTTTGCAATGAGGTGGTTTTTTGAGCAGGGAAGTAACGATAAATATAAAAACAATTCAGACTGATTCCAAGGGGAACAGTGATGATATTGAGCTTGTAACCCGAGGGGATATCTATGAAGAGGACGGAGCCATATACGTGGTGTATGAGGAGACGGAGCTTTCAGGTATGGAGGGGACAACAACAACCCTCAAGATATTCGACAATCAGGTTGTGTTAAAGAGGCTTGGTCAGAACACTTCGGACATGATTTTTGAAAAGGGAAAAAGATTCAAGACGAAATACAAGACGTTTCACGGCGATATATCAATGGAGCTGCTTACGACAGCGGTGGATGTCAATGTGGACAAGAAGCAGTGCAAGGTGGATGTAGACATAGCTTACGATATAAACATATCAGGCATATTCGAAGGTAAAAATAAGATGAACATAAGAATAAGCTGACGATAATAGAGGCAGATGGTTTCCAGCTGCCTCTATTTATTTACCTTTCATATAACTTAATAAATTAATGAATGTCAAATTGGGTATAAACCTAAACGTTGAAAATATTACAGCTGAAAACGAGGGAGCCATATGATTCTTGAGAAGGTAAAACATACTATTGAGAAACATTCCATGCTAAAAGAAGGCGACAAGGTTATAATAGCGCTCTCGGGCGGGCCGGATTCGGTATGCCTTATGGACGTGCTTGCAAGGCTTAAGGATGAATACGGGATAAGGCTTTATGCGGCGCATTTGAACCACCAGATAAGAGGCATCGATGCCCAGAAGGATGCAATGTTTTGCATGAAGCGCTGTGAGGAAGAGGGCATAATATGCTTTATAAAGGCATACGATGTACCCGCATACTCCAGGGAAAAAGGGCTTTCGATTGAAGAAGGGGCCAGAGAGCTGCGCTACGAGATGTTTTTCGAGCTTCAAAAGAAGCTCAGTGCCGGCAAAATTGCAGTAGCCCACAACCTTGACGACCAGGCGGAGACCCTGATAATGAGGATGATGCGTGGTACGGGGCTTGAAGGCCTCAAGGGAATGGAGTATTCAAGAGGAGACGGAATAATAAGACCTCTTCTGGATGTGACCAGGGAAGAAATTGAAGCGTACATCTCGCAAAGAGGGCTTGAATTCAGAATTGACAGCACGAACCTGGAGGACATATACACAAGAAACAAGATAAGGCTTAAGCTTATACCCTATATAGATGAAAACTTCAATGTCGATATAAAAAAGGCGCTTTCAAGAATGGGCTCGCTTCTGAGTGACGATGCCGACTATATAAATTCATGCGCCAAAGCTGAATTCGACAAGGTTTGCACCATTGATGACGAGTGCGGGGCCAGAATCGAGGTCGCGAAGCTTGCAGCCCTTCATGATGCCATCTCAAGCAGGGCCGTACGTATGGCCATAGCAGCCATAGCAGGCGATATCAAGGGTATACAGCAGGTGCACATAGAATATGTAATGGAGCTTGCCCGCAGCGGCAAGGAGGGCTCACGTATTGACATCCCAAGAGGCCTGATGGTCATAAAGGAAAACGGCCATATAGCCATCAAGAAAAATCAGATGCAGAGTACGCTTGGTGAGGATAGGGGCTTTGCTTATGAAATTGAAGGCGAAGGCAGCATGAGAATTGAGGAGGCCGGAGTAATGGTCCATACGGCCATACTCGACAAAGACCCTTCCTGGCATATTGAGAGGGACAGACATACCGCCTACTTTGATCTGGACAAGGTGAGCGGCAAGCTGTCAGTGACAAGCAGAATGGAAGGCGACAGGATAAGGCCTATAGGTCTTGGAGGAACCAAGAAGCTCAAGGATCTCTTTATAGACCTTAAAATAGCAAGGGACCAGCGAGACTATATACCTGTGCTCAGAGATGAAAGCGGAGTCATGTGGGTTGTGGGATACAGACTGAGCGAGGACTACAGGGTAGATGCACATACGAAGAGGCTGCTCAAGGTTTCATTCACAGAACTCTAGTCTGGAATTGGAAAATATTGAATTAAAAAATATTTTATGATACAATTACAGGTGTATATTTAGGGAGGAGGACCCATTTTGCAGAAATTTTTTAAGGGAGCAAGTTTCTATTTGCTCATATTTATAATAATAGTTTCGATAGTCCAATTTTTTGGAAAGCCTACCCAGGAAGTTGTAGACATGAAGTTTTCAAAAGTATATCAAATGCTTGAAAAAGAGCAAATCGGTGAAATAACATTCACCAACGAGCAGATACAGGGAACCGTAAAGTCAACAGGTCAGAAGTTCACATCGTACATCCCGTACCCTGTGAGCAGGGAGCAGATTTCGCAGATAATACTCAAGCAGGCTTCGGAAGGCAAGCTTGTTGTGAGCGGAGAGCCTGAACCGGGCACGCCGTGGTTCTTTGAAATTCTGCCGTCAGTATTCATGATACTGATATTCGTGGTTTTCTGGTTTGTGTTCATGCAGCAGTCGCAGGGCGGCGGCAACAGGGTCATGAACTTTGGTAAATCAAGGGCCAAGCTTCACAAGGAGAATGAAAAGAGCAAAGTCACATTCAATGATGTTGCAGGACTGGATGAGGAGAAAGAAGAGCTACAGGAGGTTGTAGACTTCCTGAAGAACCCTAAAAAATATACCGAGCTGGGGGCGAGGATACCCAAGGGGCTTCTTCTTGTAGGACCTCCGGGAACAGGAAAGACATATCTTACAAAGGCTGTAGCAGGAGAGGCGGGAGTTCCGTTCTTCAGCATAAGCGGCTCTGATTTCGTTGAGATGTTCGTCGGAGTGGGAGCATCGCGTGTGAGGGACCTTTTCGAGCAGGCCAAAAAGAGCGCTCCATGCATAGTATTCATAGACGAGATTGACGCCGTTGGAAGAAGAAGAGGCGCAGGGCTTGGCGGAGGCCATGACGAGAGAGAGCAGACGCTGAACCAGCTGCTAGTCGAAATGGACGGCTTTGGAATAAACGAGGGCATAATAATAATGGCGGCCACAAACAGGCCTGACATACTTGACCCAGCCCTGCTTCGTCCGGGCAGATTCGACAGGCAGGTAGTTGTTGGCGTTCCTGACATAAAGGGAAGAGAGGCCATACTCAAGGTTCATTCAAGGCACAAGCCGCTTGCGGACGATGTGGACCTGAAGGTGCTTGCAAGAAGAACGCCGGGCTTTACGCCTGCAGACATAGAGAACCTCATGAACGAGGCTGCTCTGCTTACTGCAAGGAAGAAGGAAAAGTACATCAAGATGGATACAATAGAAGAGGCCATAACCAAGGTGATAGCAGGACCTGCCAAGAAGTCGAGAGTAATAAGCGAGAGGGAGAGAAAGCTCACAGCTTATCACGAGGCCGGCCATGCTGTGGTTGCGACGCTGCTTCCTGATACGGACCCCGTGCACCAGGTTACTATAATCCCAAGGGGAAGGGCCGGCGGTTTCACGATGATACTTCCGAAAGAAGAGAAATACTACGCTACAAAGCGCGAGATGGAAGAGCAGCTAATACACCTGCTTGGTGGAAGAGTCGCTGAAAAGCTTGTGCTCAAGGATATATCCACAGGGGCGCAAAACGACCTTGAAAGGGTAAGCCACATAGCAAGGGCCATGGTAACCAAGTACGGAATGAGCGAAAAGCTCGGCTCCATGACTTTCGGAGAGGCTTCAGACGAGGTGTTCCTTGGCAAGGACTTTACAACAAGGAAGAACTATTCTGAAGAGATTGCTTCGGAGATAGACAGGGAGATAAGAAGGATAGTAGATGAGGCGTACGACAAGACGGTCAGGCTGCTTGAGGAAAACATGGCGACGCTTGACAATGTTGCCAGGGCGCTTTTGAAATTCGAAACTCTTGATTCAGAACAGTTCAAGATGGCGTTCGAGGGTACTCTTGTGGTTACAGAGGAAGACCTCGAAATGATAAAGGTTGAAAAGGCTGAGCAGGCCGTCCATGAAAAAGATGACAGAAAAAAAGCTGCTCATGTTGAAACGGCCAAAGAGGCTATACAGACATCAACGACAATGGATTCAGAAAACTAACAAGCAAAAGCCGGGGATTTCCCGGCTTTTTGATGTATAAGTTGATTTGCGGATGGAGGAAAATAAATGAAGGATGTAAAACCGGGCGTGAAGGCCAGCGTTCAAAAGCAGGTGGAATTTGGGGACTCGGCGGCTGCCCTTGGAAACGAAGGCATAAAGGTGCTCTCGAGCCCAGCTATGATACTGCTTATGGAGCTTGCCAGCGCCAAGGTGCTAACGCCCTACCTGGAAGAAGACGAGCGCACAGTCGGCATAGCTTTTGACATAAGGCACATGGCGCCTACTCCCATAGGCATGAACGTTGTGGCAAGCTCGGAGCTTGTTGAAACAAGTGGCATAAAGTTCAAATTCCATGTGGAGGTGCTAGATGATATGGAGAAAATAGGCGAAGGCACAATAAGCATGGCGGTTATAAAAATGGAAAGGTTCCTGGAAGGCGCCATATCCAAGAAGCTGTAGCCAGGCCGAATTTATTATATAGACTGTGAGGTTAAGGGGGTGAAAATGTGAAAGAGAAAATTCTTGAGTTCCTTGCACAGAGCAAGGGAAGCTATGTCTCGGGCGAGCACATATCCGAAGAGCTTGGGATATCAAGGGCTGCCGTGTGGAAACATATAAAGTCGCTCAGGGAGGAGGGGTACACTATAGAGTCCTCTAGCAGAAGAGGCTACATGCTGCCGCTTGCTGCAGACATTATAATCCCGTCCGAAATAGAAGCGATGCTCCATACGGAGTTCATAGGAAGGCACATGGTTTTTCTTGAATCAATCGATTCCACAAACGATTATGCAAAAAAAATCGCAGCTGAATCACCTGATGGAGCCCTTGTGATAGCCGATGAGCAGACAAAGGGCAAGGGCAGGATGGACAGGGCCTGGAGCTCCCAAAAGGGTGAAGGCATATGGATGAGCATGGTCCTAAAGCCAAGAATTGCGCCGCATAGGGCCTCGATAATAACACTTATTGCAGGGGCGGCTGTAGCCAAGGCTCTCGAAGGACTTGGCGCAAATGTGCAGGTGAAGTGGCCCAACGACATACTAATTAGCGGCAAAAAGCTGTGCGGCATACTCACTGAGATGGGCGCCCAGATGGAGAGGATTGACTATATAGTTCTGGGTATTGGCATCAACGTGAGTACGACAGAATTTCCCGAAGAGATAAAGGGCATTGCGACTTCACTGAAAAGCGAGGGGCATTATCTATCCAGAAAGGATGTAATAGCCTCTGTTCTGAATGAGTTCGAACGCATGTACGCTTCGTATGTCAAAACAGGCGATGCATCTGAAGCCATAATCGTATGCAGGGAAAAGTCGAGCCTAATAGGCAAGGAAATATACGTGATAAGCTGGGGCGGGAAAGAACCTGCCAAGGCGCTCGATATAAGCGACGAAGGCGATCTTGTAGTGGAGTACGAAGATGGGAGAATAGAAAAGGTTATATCCGGAGAAGTGTCTGTGAGAAACAGGTAGATTATTTTGTTGTTGAAATGGGAAAAAAACACTGTTAAAATAAAATCTGCAAGCAATTCGTAAAGAATAAACCATCAGGGAGAAGATGATATATGCTTTTAGTGTGCGACGTTGGCAACACAAACACTGTGCTTGGAGTGTACAAAGGCGACAAGCTTATGAATTACTGGAGAATGAAAACTGACAAGCAAAAGACATCGGATGAGTATGGAATGCTGATTCACCAGTTTTTCGCATATGAAGGACTTGATTTTTCGCAGATAGAGGATGTCATAATATCGTCTGTAGTTCCCAATGTCATGCATTCGCTGGAAAATTTCTCCGTTAAATATTGCGGCAAGAAGCCAATGGTGATAGGTCCCGGTGTAAAGACGGGCATGAATATAAAATACGACAACCCAAAGCAGGTGGGAGCTGACAGAATAGTCAACGCCGTAGCCGCGTATCAGAAGTATGGCGGACCACTTGTAATAGTTGACTTTGGAACTGCTACTACATTTTGTGCTATATCCAAGACCGGGGAGTATCTGGGCGGAAGCATAGCGCCGGGCATACAAATATCAAGCGAGGCACTTTTCCAGATGGCTTCAAAGCTTCCGAGGGTGGAGCTTGTAAAGCCGGGCAGGGCCATCAGTAAAAATACAGTGGGAGCAATGCAATCTGGCATAATATACGGCTACGCGGGCCTTGTAGACAGGATTGTAGATCTGATAAAGGCCGAGCTTGGAGACGCCAGTGCAAAGGTGATAGCAACCGGAGGACTTGCAACGCTTATAGCATCCGAAGCCAGGAACGTGGACAATGTCGACAGATTTCTGACTCTAGAGGGGCTCAAAATAATATACCACAGGAACAGGGCTGAGTAGGAGGCCTATGGCATCAAGAGTTTTGGAGGAGATATATTGAAAGCTGGTTTGAAAATCGGAGGCCTTGAGCTAAGGCACAATGTTTTTCTGGCGCCAATGGCCGGCGTCACGGATTTGCCGTTTCGGCTCATATGCAAGGAACTTGGAAGCGAGCTCCTATACACGGAGATGATAAATGCCAAGGCGCTGTGCTATGAGGACGAAAAGACGAGGTCCATGACGAGGATAGAAAAGCAGGAGCATCCAGTGGCGCTTCAGATATTCGGGCACGAACCCGAATTCATAGCTGAGGCGGCGAGCATTCTCAATGACAATGAAAACGAAATACTCGACATAAATATGGGCTGTCCGGCGCCCAAGGTTGTCAAAAACGGCGACGGAAGCGCGCTGATGAAAAATCCGGAGCTTGCGGGCAGGATAATGGAAGCGGCGGTAAAGGCCTCTAAAAAGCCTGTGACAGTGAAAATAAGAGCGGGCTGGGACAAGGACAGTATAAATGCCGTTGAAATGGCAAGGATTGCGCAGAGCTGCGGCATAAGTGCCATAGCAGTCCATGCAAGGACGACCGAGCAGTACTATTCGGGGAGCGCAGACTGGTCGGTAATAAAGGCTGTAAAGGATTCGGTTTCTATTCCGGTCATAGGCAACGGTGATGTGCAATGTGCGCAAGGCGCGCTCAACATGCTTGAAAAGACGGGCTGCGACGCTGTGATGATAGGCAGAGGCGCGCAGGGCAATCCGTGGATATTCAACGAGGTATACAGATATCTCGAATACGGCGAGCAGGTAATGGAACCTCCCGCGGCTCAAAAAATAGAGACAGTGCTAAGGCATCTTGAGCTTGCAGTCCGGATAAAGGGAATGCACACGGGCATAGTTGAGATGAGAAAGCACATCGGATGGTATCTAAAGGGAATGAAGGGCTCGTCAAAGATTAAAAATGAAATAAATACGCTGTATAGATTCGAAGAAATCAAGGACATACTGCTTTGCTACAAGGAAGAGCTGAATGTGCTGCTTGACACATAAAAAATACTAATTTATAATACATTATAATGCGCAAGGGTGTATGGTGGCCCTTTTGCATTTGAATTCCAATACTTGTTGACATATTGATAAAATCCTATTGGATTCTATCAGTTTTTTTGTTTTAGATTAAAATCAGGAGAGAGGGGAATGCAAATGGATCCAAACTCAAAGGAAATCCTTCTTACGAAGGAAGGCTATAAAAAGATAGAAGACGAACTTGAACTGCTAAAGACGGTAACAAGAAAAGAGGTTGCCGAGAGAATAAAGGAAGCCATATCTTTTGGAGATATATCAGAGAATGCAGAGTATGACGAGGCGAAAAACGAGCAGGCTAAAGTGGAGGAGAGAATCCTGAAGCTTGAGAACATGCTCAGAAAGGCCAAGATAATAAAGGAAGAAGACATAGAAGCTGATGTGGTTACAGTAGGTTCGATAGTCAAGGTTATGGACTACGATTTCGATGAAGAAATGGAGTACACTATAGTGGGCTCTGCTGAAGCGGACCCTTATGACAACAAGATATCTAATGAATCTCCAGTAGGAAGCGCACTCATCGGAATGAAAAAAGGCGATGAAATCGAAGTCAGCGTTCCTGACGGAACGGCGAGATTTAAAATACTGGATATAAGAAGATAATCGGAGGTGCTTTAGTTGTCAGAAGAATTGAATTTGAATGAGATGCTGCAGATTAGAAGGGAGAAGCTCAAAAAGCTTCAGGAAAGTGGAAATGACCCTTTTAAAATAGAAAAATACGATGTGAGTGCATATTCTGCTGACATTAAGGAGAATATAGACTCCATGCAGGGACAGCAGGTCAGGATTGCAGGCCGCATAATGAGCAAAAGAGGCCACGGCAAGACTACATTCATGGATGTGCAGGACAGCAAGGGCAGAATACAGTCATATGTGAAGGTGGACGGACTAGGCGAAGCTGAATATGAAGTGTTCAAGACATATGACATAGGTGACATCGTGGGCGTGGAAGGCGAGGTTTTTATAACTCAAAAGGGAGAAATATCCGTCAAAGCTTCAAGGGTTACGCTGCTCTCCAAGTCGCTCCAGATACTGCCTGAAAAATTCCACGGACTCAAGGACCCGGATCTAAGATACAGGCAAAGATACGTGGATCTCATAGTGAATCCGGAGGTCAAGGAGAAGTTCCTTACAAGAAGCAAGGCGGTAAAGGCTGTAAGGGAATTCCTGGACGAGAAGGGCTTTCTTGAGGTTGATACGCCTATACTCAACACAATTGCCGGTGGAGCATCTGCAAGACCTTTTATAACCCACCACAACACTCTGGACATAGACATGTACCTTAGGATAGCCAACGAGCTTTACCTGAAAAGGCTTATAGTGGGCGGTTTCGACAAGGTATACGAGATGGGCAGAATGTTCAGGAACGAGGGCATGTCCATAAAGCACAATCCGGAGTATACTGCAATAGAGCTTTATCAGGCTTATGCAGACTACGAAGAGATGATGAACATAACCGAAAACATAGTAGCGTACATGGCAGAGAAGGCTGTAGGCTCAACCAAGATTACATACCAAGGCAAGGAGATTGACCTTACTCCTCCTTGGAACAGGATGAGCATGAAGGAAGCCGTAAAGAAATATACGGGAATAGACTTTGACGATATAAAAACCGACGAAGAGGCATATGAAATAGCGAACAAGAAGGGACTAGAGCTCAGAGCCGGCCTCACTAAAGGTCACATACTCAGCGAGATATTCGAGGAATTCTGCGAGGAGCATCTTGTTCAGCCTACTTTCATAACTCACCACCCCGTGGAGATTTCTCCGCTGGCAAAGAGAAATCCGGACGATCCTACAATAACAAACAGATTCGAGGCCTTCGTAAACACATGGGAGATAGCGAATGCATTCTCAGAGCTCAACGACCCTATAGATCAAAGGGGCAGGTTCATGGACCAGCTAAAGCAAAGAGAGCTTGGTGACGAAGAGGCGCAGATGCTTGATGAGGATTTCATCAATGCGATAGAAGTGGGACTTCCTCCGACAGGCGGACTCGGTATAGGCATAGACAGGGTGATGATGCTGCTTACAGACTCATCTTCTATAAGAGATGTAATACTCTTCCCGACTATGAAGCCGATAATAAGCGAATCAAAATAAAAAAAGTAGCACTTAATTCAAATATTAGTTTAAAAAAATAATAAAAGGGTATCAATTACTCCGTGAGTCACTGACTTGCGGGGTTTTTCTTTTTTTAATATTTTTTTAAAATTTTTCATAAAACACTTTATTTTTGATGAAAATTTTGGTATATTTGAAATAAATACCATAGTTGCTGACTTTTTCATACAGGAGAGGAGGAGTTTTTAAAAATGTTTACGTGGATATGCTTGATCTGCATAGTGGTGCTGGTTTTCAAGGTCATGTGGTTTTTGTCGATGAGCACTCTCTCGGAACTGTATGAAAGCAAGCCTGCCGGACGAAAGGCAAAGAGGAAGGCAGTGCAGACGGCAATGGGCTATACATACGCAGCAACTGGTACATATGGAAACGGTGTATATACAACAAATCATTACATAGAAAAAAGAAGAAGCATGTAGATGCTTCTTCTTTTTTTTTAGGCTAAAGCGCCTTTATGAAGTTTCCTATTCTTGTTATGCCTTCAGTTATTTCTTCGTCCGAGCATGCGTAGCACATTCTTATGAAATCGTCAGTTCCAAAGGCTATTCCCGGTACAACGGCCACCCTTTCTTTCTCAAGCAGGCTCTCGCAAAATGCCATTGATAAACTCTCGCCGTGAGGCAGCTTGTCCCTTAGGCTGGATATGTCCGCGTATATATAGAACGCTCCCTGAGGATATACGTAAGATATTTCGCTTATCTTGTCGAGCAGTGAGGCTGCAAGGTCTCTTCTTTTCTTAAACACCGCCACCATATTGTCCATGTCGGCTTCGCATTTGTCTAGAGCTGCATAGGCTGCCCACTGGGCTATTGTGCTCGGGTGCGACACAAGATGGCCCTGTATTGATGTTATGGCTTTGGCTATAGCGGTATTTGAAGCTGTGTAGCCTACCCTCCAGCCTGTCATTGATGCTGATTTTGAAAATCCGTTTATAGTTATGGTCATATCCTTTGCTTTTTCCGAAAGCGACGCTATGCTTGTGAATTCTCCTTCGTAGTTTATCTTTTCGTATATCTCGTCGGCAAGTATTATTATATTCTTTTCTATGCAGTAGTCTACTATAACTTCAAGCTCTTCCCTTGAGTAAATAGCTCCAGTTGGATTGGAGGGGTTTGACATTATTATCACTCTGGTTTTTTCGCTTACGTGCTTTTCGATGTCAGCAACTGTGACTTTAAAGCTGTTTGACTTGTCTGCATCCACAAACACAGGAACTCCGCCCACAAGCTTTACTGTTTCTGGATAGCTAACCCAGTAAGGTATTGGTATTAGGACTTCCTCGCCTGGATTTATTACAGCCATAAGGGCGTTTGTTATGGCGTGCTTGGCGCCGCTGGATACTACTATTTGCTCAGGCGAGTATGAAACCTTGTTTTCCTTTTTGAGTTTTTCTACTATAGAAGCTTTAAGCTGTTTCAATCCCGAAACCATGTCGTACCTGGTCTTGTTGTGGACTATGGCCTCTATGGCAGCAAGCTTTGCCTTTTCGGGAGTAGGAAAGTCAGGCTCTCCCACGCTAAGGTTGATTATTTCGATTTTTTGTTCTCTGAGCTGTGAAACCTTGCTGTTGATGCCTATCGTAACCGACGGTGTTATGTTCAGGGCTCTTTGTGAAAGCATATGATATTTCCTCCTTTTGATGTGCCGAGTATGCAGGCAAGCATAAATCGGATTTCAATACGATAAAGTATAGAGTAAATTATAAAGCAAAAAAATGGTTTTGAAAAGGTTAATATAAGCCCTTTTGAGGTGTTTTATTATTAACAGGGAATAGCTCAAAATCCAGTTGACGCTGCACCCCATAATGGAGTAGATTATTCATAGCAAAGGAATGAGGCAGGGCCGAAAAAATAAGTTTGGAGGATTTGGATATGACAGGCAAAACACACGTATCTATTGGCATAGCGGCTGCGTTTTGTGCAGCAGATGCGCTGACGATAATGCCGGGGGCCGAATACATAATAGCTGCGGCTGCGGGCAGCCTGCTTCCCGACATAGACCATCCAAGCGGCAAGCTCAACAAGAAGATACTTCCCTCATCAAATGGAATAGACAAGATTGCAGTATATTTAATACTGGCTTTTTTGGCGGGCTACCTGTACGTGAAAGATTCAGGAATGGGCTCGATGCTGTATACAGTTCCTATTTTTTTGATTGTGGCATTTTCAAAGCATAGAGGAGTGACACACAGCATACTTGGAACAGTGGTTTTCGTATATGCGGCATACAAAATAGGAGTGGAAACCGGAAAGGAAAGCCTTGTTTTTCCATTTGCGATAGGGTATGTGCTGCATATAGCAGCCGACATTTTCACCTCGGGGGGAGTCCAGCTTTTTTATCCATCAGTAAAGAGAATAACGCTGCTTAAGGCATTTAAATCAGGCGGCTCGGGAGAAAAAACTCTCTTTCTGACCTTCTCGCTGCTGGCTTTTTACATGGCTTTCAAGGTGTATTTCAAATAAATTTCATGACTGACCGTAATTTGTTATTAAACTTTTTATTGGTGGAGATTTTTGCTGAAAAAATTTTATATGGCTTCTGCAGGGTTTAGCTTTGCTGGCTTTCATATTTTTGAAGCTGTATTTCCAATATGTACGGCGATTTGCCATATTTCCAAAAAACTGATAATATAAATGCTAAGACAAGCCTTTCTTTATGCAGGTGTGATGCGCATAAATAAAAAAAGGCGATTTTTTTTGTTAGACACATCTACATATAGTGTATATATAAGATGTGCACACAACATAGTGTGGATTAATTGTGGATTATGTGGATATAGTGTTATTGTTTAGAATCGTGAAGGGAGCTGCGAACATGATTGATATGATAAGAAAAAGGGATGGAAGAGTCATTCCGTTTAACAGTGAGAAAATAACAAGGGCAATATTCCTTGCTGCAAGCGAGGCTGCGAAAAAAGAGGGAAGAACTGCAGACTACAGTGTTGCTGAAGCGCTTACGGATGATGCCATAGCTTTTATAAATAAAAAATTCGCCGGTCAGGTGCCTACCGTTGAGGAAGTGCAGGATGCGGTAGTAAGAACGCTCATAAAGACAGGCCATGCCAAGACGAGCGAGATCTACATACTATACAGGGCAGAAAGAACAAGGATAAGAGACTCTAAGAACAGGCTTATGCAGGACATACACAACATAACTTTCCTGGATTCAGAGGATGCTGACATAAAGAGGGAAAATGCAAACATAGACGGCAATACGCCTATGGGTATAATGCTCCAGTACGGAAGTGCCGTATCCAAGGAGTTCTGCAAAAAGTTCGTCATAAAGCCGGAGCATGCCATGGCCCACGAAAGAGGGGATATACATATACACGATATGGACTTCCTCAACATGGGTACAACTACATGCTGCCAGATAGACATATCCAAGCTGTTTGACGGAGGCTTCTCGACAGGCCACGGATACCTGAGGGAGCCAAACGACGTGCTAAGCTATGCCGCACTTGCAGCCATAGCCATACAGGCAAACCAGAACGACCAGCACGGCGGGCAGAGCATACCGAAATTCGACTATGATATGGCAAAGGGAGTAATGAAGTCCTTCCAAAAGAGACTTAAAGAAAACATCTCCAAGTTTGCAGAAATAGAGCTTGAGCTTTCGGATGGGGAGCTTGACGAATTCGTGGATTCTGTTCTTGCTGATTACGGGGCAGTCAGATCTATTGAATTTTCGAGTGACGAAAAAGAAAGGCTTTCAGAGTGCATAGAGGAAGCCATTGCTGGAAAATCTTTGGCTTGCACTGAGGAATCAAAAACTGTTTCGAAGAAAATGGTCGAGTTTGCGCTGGGCAGATCGCTAAAGGAAGTCGACAAGCAGACATACCAGGCTATGGAGGCTTTTGTCCACAACCTCAATACTATGCATTCAAGAGCAGGAGCTCAGGTTCCGTTCTCTAGCATAAATTTTGGAACTGACATTACTCCGGAAGGACGTATGGTTTCAAAAAATCTCATGCTGGCACAGGAGCACGGACTTGGCAACGGCGAGACTCCAATATTCCCTATACTTATATTCAAGGTAAAGGGCGGAATAAACCTCAACGAGTCTGACCCTAACTATGATCTTTTCAAGCTCGCATGCAAGGTTTCAGCAAAGAGGCTTTTCCCTAACTTTGCATTCCTGGACGCTCCTTTCAACAAGAACTACTACAAGGAAGGCAAGCCTGAGACAGAAGTGACATACATGGGCTGCAGGACAAGGGTAATGGGCAACATATTCGGTGAAGAGGTTGCACCGGGCAGAGGAAACATATCTTTTTCATCACTTAACCTCCCAAGAATAGGAATCAACCATGGAATCATACTGGGTGAAAGAACTGAGCCTGACATGGAAGGCTTCTACAGGGATCTGGATGAAAAAATAGAGATTACTGTGAATCAGCTGATTGAAAGATTTGAGATACAAGGCAGCAAGAGAGTAAAGAACTTCCCGTTCCTTATGGGTCAGGGAGCCTGGATACATTCTGACGAGCTTGGACCTGATGACAAGATAAGAGATGTAATAAAGCACGGCAGCCTTACAATAGGCTTCATAGGTCTTGCGGAAACATTGAAAGCCCTTATAGGGGAGCATCATGGTGAGAGCGAGAAGGCCCAAAAACTTGGACTTGAGATAGTTGAGCACATGAGAAAAAGAGCTGACGAAGCCAGCCATAAGCACAGCCTCAACTTTGCGCTAATAGCAACTCCGGCTGAAGGACTTTCAGGAAGATTCCTGAACATAGACAAGAAGCAGTATGGAGTAATAGAAGGCGTGACTGACAAGCAGTACTACACCAACTCATTCCACATACCTGTAGGCTACAAGCTAAGCGCTTATGACAAGATAGGCAAGGAGGCTCCGTACCATGAATTCACAAACGGAGGCCACATATCATACGTGGAGCTTGATGGTGATCCAAGCGACAATGTAGAGGCTTTTGAGAGCATTGTAAAGCACATGGCGACAAGTGGAATAGGCTACGGCTCAATAAACCACCCTGTTGACAGGTGCCCTTCCTGCGGATATACGGGTATAATAAGGGATATGTGTCCTGAATGCGGAATAATAGAGGGACAAAACGGCGTCCGTTTCGAGAGGATAAGAAGGATAACAGGATATCTTGTGGGTACTGTGGACAGATTCAATGACGCCAAGAAATCAGAAGTCAAGGATAGGGTAAAGCACGTTTAGTCAAAACTATTCTGATATTATATATATGATACAAGATGCGGGGGCGGCCTTTCTGGTTGCCCTCGAATTATCGCTGCTAGAATTGATGGGGAGGTGCGCATAGTGAAGCTAAGACTTTCAGGACCAATGACTATTGACAGCATAGTAGACGGTGACGGCATAAGGGCTGTTGTATGGACTCAGGGTTGCAGACATGCCTGCGATGATTGCCACAATCCGCAGACACATTCATTTACAGGCGGCTTCGAAATTGAAGCAGATGAACTTATAGAGCAAATAAAAGGCTTAAGGCTCCACAAGGGAATTACGCTTTCGGGAGGAGACCCTTTTGAGCAGCCGCTTGCCCTGGCGTACATATGCAGAGAGGCTAAAAAAGCAGGGCTGGATATATGGGCCTATACGGGATATACATTCGAGGAGCTAACTGACAAGAACAGCACAATGCATCAAGAGTGGGCGAGTCTGCTATCTGAGGTTGATGTGCTCGTTGACGGAAGGTTCGACAAGGATAAGAAAAGCCTGCTTCTTAAATTCAGAGGCTCTTCAAATCAGAGGATAATAGACGTTCGAAAATCACTTGAGCAGGGCTGCGCTGTTATATATGAAAAATATAAAGATGAAAAATTCGAATAATCTGTTGACACTTATTTTGAAAGCTGATATAGTAGTCTATGTTGTCGCCGAGAGCGGCAGCAAAACACAAAAGCAACAAAAGCAACAAAAGCGGAAAGACAAGAAAAAAGAGTAAAAAAGAAATGAAAAAAAGTGTTGACTTGGAAGAGCAGAAGTGATAAGATAATCAAGTCGCAAATTGAACCTTGAAAACTAAACAGCAGGTTTATTTTTTAAAGATGGCTAAGCCATCAAGATATAAAGTCAGTGAGACATCGCAAGATGTCAAAGTGAGCTAAAAGGACACAGTCCTTAAGGATTTCTTTTTAAGAGTTTGATCCTGGCTCAGGATGAACGCTGGCGGCGTGCTTAACACATGCAAGTCG
>Ga0228536_1000531_pt1 | contig 65304 bp, 33 predicted proteins | sample SJ1Smetagenome_FD_168611 | JGI IMG/M metagenome (GOLD analysis project Ga0228536, IMG submission 168611) | Enriched culture of PCE-dechlorinating microbial communities from Ithaca, New York, USA - SJ1.S | ecosystem: Engineered > Modeled > Simulated communities (microbial... > Unclassified...
TTCTTAGTATTTCCCTACTGGACAAAACACCTGTTAGAGAGATACTTACGCGCTGCGATTACAAAAATGTCAAAGAACTAAATCTTAACCAGTTAAGAATCAGCGGGTTTTAAATGCCCACTATTGATGCGCTAATTATCAGCATTATAAAAAACATCGTGATTTAAACCTGAATCTTATTACCTTTGCCGACTAATTTCGCCTAATTATGAAGATTGAAGATTTTATTACCCGGATCGAAGAGGAATTTGATGATCTGACCCCAGGAACATTAAAGCCCGAAAGTGCATTCAGGGAGGTTTTCGAATGGAACTCCATTAATGCGCTTATCCTTATAGCTATGGTTAAGACGGAATACGACGTTGCCATAAATGCTGAGGATATTGCCGGTTCGAAAACGGTGGCCGATCTTTTTGCGATAATAGAATCAAGGATTGCCTGACCCGGCAGATCAAGCGATTTGTTTCCCGGGCCTTTATCTGACGGGTAGGTAATTCCAGGTCGGGTTATTGTTACTTCCGGTTTTTTATTCTGATCTGAATTTTATTCCCGGTTACCGGAAGTTGTTGTCTTCGGGCTTTATTAAAAACAGATTTTCCGCTTCCGCTATCAGCTGCTTTATTGTCAGATCCTCAAACATCCGGTAGGCCGGAAATTCAATTCCGTAATTCTTTTTAAGTACATCCGAAAGCTCTACAGCCCGTAGTGAGTCGAGTCCGTAAACTCCGGGTGTGAGGTTGATATCCACCGGTAACCCATTGTTAAGTTTTGCCGATATCCATCCACTAATTAAAGCAGAAATACCGCCGGATTCTTCCGTCAGAACGCTTTCGATATCCTCATCTGAAAAGTATCGTTCGGCGATAACATCGAGTTTACCCGATAATAGAAGAGATCGTACTTCCCTGTGCATCATCTTCCCGCTCGATGTTTTAGGGATGCTGTTGGTTCTTACCAATACGATTCTGGCTGCCTGCAGTTCATGATCGGATGAGATGGCCGATGCTATGGCATCAATTACCAGCGAATGCGTTTTATCCCGCAAGGCGGTTCGTTCGATCTCAGCCACAACCGCAAGTCTCTCTTTGTTATTGTATTCTATTGGAATGGCTGCAACGAATGTTTTTCGTATGGAGGGATGGCTCACTTCGGCCGAAAGCTCTATGTCCTGGGGATAGTAGTTTTTACCGTTTATAATGATCAGGTTTTTAAGCCTTCCGGTTACAAAAAATCCCTCCGGAGTGCTAAATCCAAGGTCTCCGGTGCGCATCCATACGGGCTCATATACCCCGGCTGGAGAAACGTTGAAGGTTTCGGCTGTAAGTTCCTGTTTTCCCCAATAACCCATGCAAACAGTATTTCCTGAGACCCAGATTTCTCCTACTTCATTTTCACGGCATACTTCAAGGGTGGAAGGGTTGACAATTAGTATGCGCGTGTCCATATTGGGTTTGCCATTACCGGCGACATATCTGATATCATCTTTTCCGGATGGCGCTTCGATGCGGTTGTCCAGAAGTGCTGCAGCTGAAACGGCTTTAAAATCGGGTCCGCTTCCTAAGACTGTGCCGGTTTGAATCAAAGTTGTTTCAGCCATACCGTAAGCCGGGAAAAACATCTGCCTTGTAAAACCGCAGGATTCAAAAGCCCTGGTGAATCTGTCGATGGTTTCCGCGCGCACGGGTTCAGCTCCGCTGAACATTACCTTCAGGCTTGACAGGTCAATACCGCTGAGCTGTTCCGGATGAATTTTATCTGCACAATGGTTAAACGAAAAATCGGGGCCTCCGCTGAGCCGGGCCCTGTAACGGCTTATGGCTCTGAGCAGCGTCAGCGGATTTGATATGAAAACAACCGGGGGTATAATTATGCTGTGCGAACCGGAAAATATCGCTTCAAGAATTCCAAGAATCAGTCCCAGGTCATGGAACTGAGGTACCCAGTGCACGTTGTTGTCGTCAGGTCTTATCTGCATATGCAGCTGCAGCGATCTCAGGTTTGCCATTATGTTGCGGTGGCTCACCATTACACCTTTCGGATTTCCGGTTGATCCCGAAGTGTATTGCAGAAAGGCCAGCCGGGCGGTATCCGGTTCCTGAACCTTAAAACCGGCAGACGCTTTGTTTTTCTTGTCGCTGCTGATCCATGGAAGGGATGAAAGTCCGGGGTCGTCAGAGAAATTACGTTCGAGAGATCTGGTAATTTCCTCCGTGGCAAGAATGGCAGCGGCACCGCAATCGGAAGCCATCAGGCGGATACGTTCCAGCGAGCGGTTTTTCCTGGGTGGATAGGCCGGTACCGGCACTGCACCCGAATAGAGACATCCGAAAAAAGCGGAGATAAATGCGATCCCGGGCGGGTAAAACAAAAGCAGGTTTTTCTCTTTCATTCCAGCTTCCGAAAGAAGAGAGGCAATGCGCAACGCTTCCGAATCGAGCTCAGCAAAGGTAGCCGTCTCCGTTTCTGTTTCCCCGTCGCCCAGAAACGTAAATACTCTTTTGTGCGGATGCAGGCGTGCCCGTTCGCGAAGAACCGTTATGATGCTTGCTTCTCCTGTTTTGAGGGTAAGATCGCCCGGAACGGGGTAATTGGTTGTCAAATCCATAGCCTGTGGTTGTAGAGAACACCTGAGTCCGTTTCATAAAAGCTCTGCAAAAGTAGAAAAATAGGGCTGTTTGTTAAAATTAAAGTATTTTTGTGAAACGACAGGTTTTTCATGCCAGACCTGCAGCTATCTGGTAATCAATAATTAAATTTCTATGGCGCTATTCAGCATTTCCGGTGTGCGCATAGCAGGCCTGTCGGCCTGTGTACCGGCGAAAACCCTGTCGAACCACGACTACAGCTGGATCACCCGCAAAGAGCGCGAACAGGTTATAAAAACCATAGGTGTGGAAACCCGGCATGTAGCGGAAGCAGGTCAGACCACATCCGATCTCTGTTATAAAGCTGCCGAAGACCTGCTCGTAGGTCTCGGATGGGACAGAAACAGCATTGAGGTACTTTATTTTGTGTCGCAAAGCCGCGATTACATCATCCCTTCTACCTCCACGATACTTCAGGACCGGCTGAGGTTGCCGAAAACCTGTTTGACTCTCGATATCAACCTGGGATGCTCAGGTTACGTTTACGGACTTTCGGCTATCAGCGCTATGATGAAAGCCTCGGGCTTGAAACGCGGTCTCCTGCTTGTCGGCGATCTTTCAAATGTTACCTCTTCCTATCGGGATAAAAGTACCTATCCCCTTTTTGGGGATGCCGGAACCGCAACTGCCCTGGAGCTGAAGGATGGTTTTGAACCCATGCAGTTTAACCTTCAGTCGGACGGAAGCGGATACGAAGCCATCATCATATACGACGGAGGTGTCCGAAATCTGGCCAGCAAAAAGTCGTTTTCAACTAAAAAATACGGCGACGGCATCTACCGCAACCGGCTGCAGATTGCACTCAACGGTATTGAGGTCTTTAACTTCTCTCTCCGTGAGGTGGTTCCCAACATCAAAACCACCCTTAAACATTTCGGGCGGGAGCTTGCCGAATTTGATTACCTGCTGTTTCATCAGGCCAACCGGCTTATTAATGAAACCATACGGAAAATGCTGAAGGCAGACCCTGAAAAGGTTCCCTATTCCCTGCGTGAGTATGGAAATACCAGCTGTGCTTCCATCCCTCTTACTATGGTAACGCAAATAGGAGAGGAACTTAAGAGCAGACCTCAGAAGCTGCTGCTGTCGGCTTTCGGGATAGGTCTTTCGTGGGGAAGCGTACTTTTGAATACCGACGGGATTCTGGTAATTCCGGTCAGCGAACTGAGGCCTGAGCAAACGGATCTGCAACCGGAATAATTACGACACGAAATTTTTATACCATGAATGCATTCGACCTTAACGGAAAGACCATACTTGTTACCGGGGCTTCGTCCGGTCTTGGCAGGCAAACGGCCATTACTGCCAGTTCTTACGGCGCCCGGCTTGTAATTACCGGAAGGAATAAGGAAAAGCTTGAAGAGACGTATGCTCAGCTAAAAGGCGAAGGACATGTGATGATTCCTGCGGATCTTACGGTTCAGGCCGACATCGACATGCTGGCGGCTTCCGTTCCGGTACTTAACGGTATTGTTCACAGTACTGGAATTTCCGATTTGTCTCCGGCACGGTTTATTGCAGCGGAAACAATTGAAAAGACGTTTAGCATCAGTTACAACGCCCCGGTTTTACTGACTGCCGGATTGCTTGCAAAGAAAAAGGCGGCAAAGGGCGATTGCAGCATAGTGTTTATATCCTCCATCAGCACGCGTTATCCCTTTGTGGGAGGGGCGATGTACATCAGCGCCAAGGCAGCGCTTGAGGCTTATGCAAGGGTGCTTGCTCTTGAACTGGCTCCAAAGGGAATACGGGTAAACTGTGTGGCTCCGGCTTTCGTACGTACACCAATGCTCGACGATACTGCAGCCAATTATTCCCAGGAAGCGGTGAATATGATTGAAGCCCGGCAGATACTGGGTCTCGGCGATCCGGAAGATGTTGCAAATTCGATCGTTTATTACCTCTCGCCGGCCTCTAAATGGGTAAGTGCCACAAGCCTGATACTTGGGGGCGGATGAAATGTTGTTTTTCTGATGATTGCATCAATCGGTCAACTGCAGGCTGCCCCTGACTTTGAACCGTCCGGTGAGAACTTGCGGACTTTCACCTGCATTGTACTTACCTTCAGCCGGCTGACCGCCACCTGCGCTTAGTGTAAACCATCCCGGCTCAATCACCCTGAGGTCTTTGTCGTTGATCATCGACAACTGCCGCGCTGTAATGGTAAAATCTATTCGTTTTCGTTCCCCCTGCTTCAGGTGTACGCGTTCGAATCCGCACAGCGACCGTACGGGTCTGGGAGTACTGGCCTTTTCATCGGTAATGTAAATCTGTACCACCTCATCGCCGTCGTGCTCTCCGGTATTGGTAACTTCTACGGAAACGATCAGATCTTCACCGGCAATTATTTTTTCCGGATGCTGCAGGTTACTGTATTCGAAGCTTGTATAGCTTAATCCGTAACCGAACGGATATAAGGGTTCTTCTCTGAAATACCGGTAGGTGCGTCCTTCCATGGCGTAATCGGTATAATCGGGAAGCTGACGTACAGAGCGGTACCAGGTAGCCGGCAGGCGACCCGCAGGATTGTAATCGCCGAAAAGTACGTCGGCAACCGCATTACCCCCCTGCTGACCGGGATATCCTGCCGTAAGTAGTGCCTGTATGGACGAGGCCTCATCTCCCGGAGCAACAGCACCGCCGTTAAGCAGTATCAGAATCACGGGTTTTCCGGTTTTGGAAACGGCTTCGATAAGTTCACGTTGTGGGCGGGGCAGTTCCAGACTGCTGCGTTCACCGCCATCATATCCTTCGAGCGCGATGTTCATGGCTTCGCCCTCAAGCCGCTCGTTGAGACCCATAACCAGAATTACGATATCGGCCCGGGATGCAATTTCAAGGGCTTTGCCGGTCATATTGTCATCGCGGAATGCACAGAGCAGCCGGACATTGCCATTGCCGTAAGTGTTCCGGTATTCGGCGCTGATCCTGTATTTTGTTTCCTTTCGGAGATCGAGTTGTACCGGGTCTTTGAGTATGCTGCCCGGAGCCCCGGGATCCTCAATGGAATACGTGAAAACGGGTGAATATTGAGCCGAAAATTGCCGGATGCCGCTTTCCGGTACTTCGATAAATCCTTCCCATCGTATGCTGTAGCTGCCCGGCTTTAGCCGTGGATCGGGAGTGGCCATATCCCAGTCGAAGTCGATACGGTCATCGGTTTGTACAAAAAGCGGATCGCCCGACAAGTCTGCGTTTGCATAATAATAAGCCGTCAAACCCTGTTTTCCGCCGGCAGTTGAAAGAAAAGCAGAAGGCAGGATTTCATATACAGGATAACCGGGGGCATAATCGCATCCTATGGCATGGGTAATTTCACTGAGGGGTTCCGCTTTATTACGGATTCCCTGCAGAATGGTAACCGGATCGGACGGTGTGCCGTTGTAATTTCCCCATAAGGGCTGTACATCATCGGCGGCAGGACCGATTACGGCGATTTTTTTTGGGGATGTTGTTAAGGGAAGCAGCCCCTTTTCATTCCTCAGCAGAACAATTCCCTGACGGGCAGCTTCCCTGGCAAGCTGGTTGTGCGAGGGATGGTTGTTGACAATAGATGAGATCGAGGCATAGGGAACCAGGGAGTCGGGGTCGAACATCCCTAATCTGAAACGGGCTGTGAAGATACGCGCCAGTGCGGTATCAATTTCGGCTGTGGAAACCATGCCCCCGATCAGAGCTTTTGGCAGTTCACGAAAGGAGGTGCCGCATTCCAGATCGCAGCCTGCACTTAGTGCCATGGCAGCGGCTTTCATATTATCGTCTGCGATGCGGTGAAACTGCCAGAAGTCGGAAATGGCCCAGCAGTCGGATACCATGTAGCCGCTGAAGTTCCATTGCTTTCGCAGAATATCGTACAGCAAGGGGCTTGCGCAGGCTGGTTCGCCCATAAAGCGGTTGTAGGCACACATAACGGAAGCAACACCGCCTTCCGTAACCAGTGCTCTGAAAGCAGGAAGGTAGGTCTCGTGCAGGTCGCGTTTACTTACAACGGCATCAAACGAATGCCTCAGCTGCTCGGGTCCCGAATGTACCGCGAAGTGTTTGGCAGTAGCCACCGCTTTCAGGTATACCGGATGCGTACCCTGTATGCCTCGTACGAATGCTTTGCCCATTTCGGCGGTTAGAAAAGGATCTTCGCCATATGTTTCCTGTCCTCGTCCCCAGCGGGGGTCTCTTAGTATGTTGATGTTAGGGGTCCAGAAAGTCAATCCCTGATAAATGCCCCTTTCGCTTCTTCGCTGGTATTCGTGGTACCGGGCTCTGGCTTCATCTGAGATTGCATTTGCAACCTCGTGAATGAGACCGGTATTCCAGCTGGAAGCCAGGGTTATAGCCTGTGGAAATACGGTAGCATGCCCTGCCCTGGCAACTCCGTGAAGGCATTCGTTCCACCAGTTGTAGGCCGGAACACCGAGCCGTGGAATGGCCGGTGCATCGTACATCAGCTGGGCGGTTTTCTCTTCCGGAGTCATTCGCGAGATAAGATCCTGAACCCTGACGGAAACGGGCAGGCTGACATCCCGGAAAGGCATGGCATCCTGAGCCCGGACGCTGAGTAAAGCGACTCCCAGAAGACATGCAGTTAACAGGTATTTCATCGGCGATGAACTTAGTAAGCTGTAAGCAAAAGTAGCAGATTATGTTGCCTGGCGGTCGTAAAACAGAAGATAATTCGTCCGGATTCCGGGATGTTTTTCAGGGCAGCTTCGATTTGTGCGCCCTCTGCCCTATCTTTGCAGGGAGCATACGGTTCTAAAAATAAGTATTTCATGCCCGAATATTCCATTATCGTTCCCGTATTCAACAGTAGCGAATCTCTTGCCGGGCTGTTTCAACGGATCAGCCAGACAATGAGCATGTTGCAAAAATCGTTCAGGGTGATTTTTGTTGACGACGGCAGTGTCGACCGCAGCTGGGAAGTGATCTCCTCTCTTAAGGCAGACCATCCCGATGTTATTACAGCGGTAAGGCTTTCCCGGAATTTCGGGCAGCACAATGCCACCCTTTGCGGAGTTGCACATTCCGATTCCGATTTCGTAATTACCATCGACGACGATCTGCAAAATCCGCCGGAAGAGATCCCCCGGCTGATTGAAACCATGCAGGCTGAAAAAGCCGACCTTGTCTATGGGATTTATTCACGCAAACAGCACTCGGCTGCACGCAACATGGGCAGTGCTATTATCCGGGGAGGCTCAAAAAAGTTGTTTCAGACCAAGGGTCAGGGCTCATCGTTCCGCCTTATTAAGTCGGATCTTGCAAAGCGGCTGCTCGATCATCAGCTGAATTTTGTTTTTCTGGACGAAATTTTCAACTGGTATACCAGCCATATTTCATTTGTGATGGTGGAACACCACAAACGGCCACACCAGAAATCCACCTACACTCCGATGTCCCTGCTTTCGCTGCTCACAAACCTTCTGATTTACTATACCAGCGTGCCCCTGCAGCTTATGGTGTACGGCGGACTTTTTTCATCGGTAATCAGTTTTATCGTCGGTATAGTGTTTATCTACCGGAAAGTTGTATCGGATGTTCCACTTGGTTTCACCGCCCTGATTGTGGCTGTTCTCTTCTCGACCAGCATCATTCTGCTGTCGCTGGGAGTAATTGGGGAGTACCTGAGCCGTATTTACCTGGTTCAGAACCGCAAACCACCGTATTCGGTTAGCGAAACCCTGGACTGAAAGTCTGTGAACCATACGGCTTCCGGACCGGAATTCATCCCCGTAAGGGAAAAACCAACGCACAATTGAATGAAACTTTTTAAATACGGCATCGTACTGGAGCGGCTGAAGGTAGCGGATACCGAGCTTGTCCGCAGGTGGCGCAACTCCGATCCGGTACGGCTGAACATGGAATTTCGCGAAATCATTACCCCCGAACAGCAGATCGAATGGTTCCGGTCGATCAATAATCTTGAGAACAACTACCTGCTAATTTATTACCAAGGGGAGAAGATAGGACTGCTTAACGATAAAAATGTGGACTGGGAGGCCCGTACTTCGGAGTCGGGATTGTTTCTGGGCAGAACAGAGTTTTATTCCACCTTTGTACCTTATTTGGTTTCCGTTGCCGGGATAGAGACCACGTTTTACTTTCTGAACTGGAACCGTCAGTTTGCGCGGATTCTGCGCAGTAATACCAAAGCAATACAATATAACACTCAGCTGGGTTACCGACTGATGGACGGTCAGGAAAACACGGAAAACCAGCTGTATGAATTAACCCGTGACCGTTTTGAAGCTACCGCGAAGAAAATCCGGAAGGCAGTACAACACCTGGCCGGAGACGATCGTCAAACCCGGCTTCTGCTGGAGCCCGAAGATTATGCTTCGGGACTAGCACAGCGGTATGAATCCTTGTTGAAAGAATGCCCGGTTTCTATACAGCGATCTGAAACCGCTGAGGGTGTCTGGTACACGGAGCGTTGATGCATCTGAGCGAATCAGGGGATAGAGGAATTGTTCGATAATTTCAGATTCATGGTGCCTTCCGAAAGGGTTTTCAGCTGACGGGCGGTTTCGGTAAACTCCTCCACATTCATCTCCTTTATATACAGCAAGCCGTGTGTTGCCCTGATCAGGGCATTATCGTTTTCGTAGAAGAAGTTTTTACCGAGGAGCAACTGAATCTGCTTGAGCTGCCGCACCCATGTTTTTCGCGTGAGCTCGCTGAATGGACCGTCGTATTCGAAACTCGGGAAGGAGGCATTCACCTGACTCAGATAGCTTTCGGCAAAAGAAGTTTCGAGTACAGCCAGTGAATTCAGCGATACCGGAACCAGCATGCCGGCATCGGCCGGATGAAACCGGTACCATACGTTGCGGTATCCCAGAATCCGGAGCCCGGAGAGGTCGGTTTCCTTGCTCCACTCCTGAACTGCCCCGGCAATTGCCTGAAGAACTTTGTAATGAGTATCTGGTCCGCTGCCCTCGGGATCCAGCGCCAGGCTGATTATGGTTGGACGTATGGCTCTCAGTTGTTCCAGCACCGGAAGCATGTCGCGGTCTTTCTCGGGATTTTCCGTAAAAACATCGCCCTTATAAAAACCGAGGCGGAGGTGATGAACGTTCTTTACCGGCACACCGTAATAGGCCCATACCAGCTCCTCTTCAAATTCCCGGATCATTCCCTTGAGCCTTTGTATGTCGGGAGGATTTTTACTCCCATCGTAACTCTCTTTAAGGGTATACACAACTCCTTGAAGAACCTTCACAAGTTCGTGGCGATCGGTAATTTTCCAGTTTACTACCGACGAGCGCACAATCCGGTGGCACAACCCGCGCCGTTTTTCATAATCGTTGCCCTGAGCCACGTTATCGAGGAAATGATATACATCCTTATCCCATTTAAAGGCATAACCCTTTTCGAAGAAATCCGGGTAATGGATCATCTGTATTTCTCCGTTCGTAAGCATGGCAAGGGTGTCTTCGAGGGCTGAGAGGAGGAAGTGATTGGTAACGGCCGTAAATCCCGAAGTCATTACCGCAAAGTGAATATCGTTGGATGCCGATCGGAGCTGGCGGTTCGTGTAAGGCATTATTCCCAGCATTATGTCGTCGTGGTGTGGCCCGGTATGGTAAATCACCTGATTTTCATCGCGCTGCATGCCTCTGTATAACTTATTTTTGATGGATTCCACCACAGAAGGAACAGTTTCCCCGTTCAGGCCTGGGATCAACGAGCACCAGGGATCGCTCTTCAGGTCTTCCATGGTAAGATGATGCCCGTATTTGTTGAGCTTCAGGCACAGGTCAATAACTGCCCGCTCGGTTTTTTGGCCGGTCCACTCACCGGTTTTGTAATACCGTTCCACGGAATCACTGAGTTTGGATGCAGCGCCTTCGGTCAGGTAGAAGCGGGCGTTGGGAAGGCGCTGCAGCACCGTAGCAGGATAAACGGTATTCATTTCGCTTTCGAGCGAAGCTTTTACGATTTCAGCTTTGGCTTCACCAGCAGCAAATATTATGGCAACGGCATCCGGATTACAGGTTATTGTGCCAAGACCAATGGTAATGACCAGACGGTTGCGCGAAATCTCTATCCCGCCAAGGTCGGCTGCCGCTACGGCCTGTGTTTCGAAATTGGTTTGCGTCAGGCGGGTTGTCGAATACAAATCCGTACCCCGGGTATTGAAGGCAATGTGTCCGTCGGGACCTATACCGCCAAGAAAAAATCCGATGCCTCCCTTTTCGCGGATTTTTGCTTCATACTCCGAACACCAGTTGTCTATGGCGAAAATGGAAGTCTTTCGGATCTCTTCTTCTGCAGAGCGGGCTTCGCGGTAACGCAGACTTAAATCGATGACCGAGCCGGGGAAGATTTCGCTGTATTTTTTTCTTTCGGACAAAGGAATTTCATCTGAGTTTATCAGCAACGCACGGCCGGCATCAAGACCGAAACCGCGGATGTAATATTCCATCACGTAGTTGTGAAAAGAATTGTGCTGTAACGGTGAGATGGGATAGAACTCATCAATCTGTACAAACTGCAATCCTCGCAAATCCGGTTTTTTTATCCCGCCAAGGCCATGTTGCGAAAGAAGAGCCTGCATATCGCTCTGCCCCCAGTTGCTCAGAAGATAATGGGTATACTTTATGAAGTACTCGGGAGTTTTACCGGTAGGCAGACTGATCACGCCTTCGGGATGGTCCTTTACCCACTCAAGGAACCGGAGCGAGGTGAGCAGACCCAGTTTCGGAAAGTCGGCCGTAAGGATGTAAGGAATCCGGGTCGTGATTTTTTCAACTCCGGAAATGGCCATAAAGGCTTGTTCCACCGAAGAAAGATTTTCGTGAATCATAGATTTCACTTTTTAGCCGGCTCCACCATTGGATTCCGGTAATGGATGAAAAAATGCCGGTAACCTGCCGGATTTCTTCTCCGGCCTGTGCAGGATAACCGGGCAGTTTCGGACCGGAAAAATGTATCTTTACGGACGTCCATTTGCATCGTTGCTGCATCTTCATCGCCTGACTGCGGGAACCTGCAGCTGTATTCCAAGTCTTTTCCATTGCAAAGATACTCTATCGGTAAAAAAAACGTACAACTTCTGAAAAAAAATTAAAAAGACAGTGCATTTGCATTCCCTCTTTTGTACATTTGCAGGAAAGTCTGTACTTTTCTTAAAGTTTTCAAGGATGAGAATAGTGTTACGATCAATTCTTATTGTTTTGATTCTGGCTCTTTCGGGGGCTATTCCTGCTTTTGCACAGCAGCCGAACGTCATTCAAACGCTGCCTTCCTGGGAGCAACTTCGCAGCCGCGAATATCCGAAATGGTTCAGCCACGACAAGCTGGGGATTTTCATTCACTGGGGCGTTTATTCGGTACCTTCCTATGGGGGTGCCGAATCGTATGCCGAGTGGTATCTGCTCGGGCTGAAGCACGGAACCCACAACCGTGTTGATTTTATGAAGAAAAACTACGGAGAGAGCTTCACGTACAGGGATTTTGCACCTCTGTTTAAAGCAGAGTTGTTTGATCCGGACGAATGGGCTGAGATTTTTAAGAAATCGGGAGCCGGTTACGTCGTTTTGGTAACCAAACACCACGATGGTTACTGCCTGTGGCCCAGCGCCTATGCCCCGGGCTGGAACAGCATGGATGTTGGCCCCGGCCGCGATATTGTGGGAGAGGTGGCGGATGCCGTGCGGAAACGGGGAGTCCGCTTCGGGCTGTACTATTCTCTTCCGGAATGGAACCATCCTCTGCACCGCTGGTATGAGGATCCGAACGATTCTATTGGTGATTATGTGGAGCAGCATATGATCCCGCAGTTTAAAGAGCTGGTTTCGGCTTACCGCCCCGATCTGATCTTTACCGACGGGGAGTGGTACAATACGGCGGAACAATGGCATGCCCGTGAGCTGATTTCATGGTATTACAACCTTGTTGGTCCCGATGCCATTGTAAACGATCGCTGGGGTAGTGGGGCCGATATCGGATTCCGAACGCCCGAATACAGCTCGGGCGGACTGGATGCCGACCGCCCCTGGGCTGAGGTGAGGGGGCTTGGCCGCTCGTTCGGACTTAACCGGAACGAAAAGCTTCAGGCATATATGTCGCCGCGCGATCTTATCCATCTTTTTGCCCGGACCGTAGCATATGGGGGTGGTCTGATCATCAACGTGGGGCCGTCTGCCGACGGCAAGATTCCCTTGCTGCAGCAGGAGCGCATTGAAGCGCTCGGAGAATGGCTTGAAATCAATGGAGAAGCAATCTACGGCAGCGAACGCTGGATCCGCAGCGGGGAAGAAAAGCCCGTTGAACTCACACGCACCGACCCTCAGGTTAATTTCAACTGGGTGAGAAATTCCCCCGGATATCCGGTGGTGGAAGACCATTTTACAGCCGATTGGAACGGATGGATCAAACCTGAACATACAGCAAGGTATACCTTTTCGGCAACGGCCAACGACGGCATGCGTCTGTTTATCGACGGCAAACCCGTTCTCGACCAATGGGAATCGGAAACGGAAGGTACCGATTCAGAGGCCATGCGCAGCAGAACCGGTGCGGATGTAAACGGCGCTATTACACTCGAAAAGGGAAAATTCTATCCGGTTACGGTTAACTTCATCGAGAAGACGCACGATGCGGACATTGCACTGTCGTGGGAATGCCCCGGTCTGCCGAAAGAGATTATACCGCAAAAAAACCTGTACACCCGGAAAGACCTGCCGGAGGGCGACGGTTTGAACGTCGTATACCGCTCCATGCGTCAGTACATTGCCTATACGTCCAACCACGGTAACCTGTATGCCGTTTGCTTTGAATGGCCCGGACAAAGCATTCGTATTAATACCGCAAAACCTCCGGCAGGCGAAGTGAGTCTGCTGGGCCGTACCGGAAGTCTGCCATGGACGATGGAAGGCAACGAACTGGTAATTGACCTGAGCGGCATAGAGTATAACGAAATGCCGGGCCATTACGCATGGACGTTTAAAATAGAAGGTCTTGCAAAGCTGTAAACCTTAACACGGTAAAATATTAACTGGAACATAACCGATTCTGAATTTAATTCCGTACCCGATGAAAAAGCTGTCCATAACATTAGTTACCCTGTTGATTGCCATTTCTTTCAGCGCCTGCGAGCGTCAGGTGGATACCGGTGAACCTGCATCTTATGTTGACCCGTTTATCGGTACCGGAGGCCACGGGCATACCTATCCCGGGGCAACGGTTCCTTTCGGGATGGTGCAGTTGAGCCCGCAAACCCGCCTCGATGGCTGGGATGGTTGCTCGGGCTATCATTTTACCGACAGCATCATTTACGGTTTTGCACACACAGCACTCAATGGTACCGGTGTCAGCGATTATGGCGACATACTTGTAATGCCCGTTGTGGGTGAGCCTGTCTTCAAAAACATCGAATACAGTTCCACGTTCAGCAAGAGCAGCGAGAAAGCAGAAGCAGGTTATTACAGCGTGCACCTCGATAAGCCCGGGGTGCTTGCCGAAATGACTGCCACTACCCGTGCCGGTTACCACCGGTATACCTTCCCGGCTTCCGAAGCGGCTAACCTCATCGTTGATCTTCAGCACCGCGATATCGTGCTGGAATCCCGGATTGAGTTTGTGAGCGATACCGAAATCAGGGGGATGCGCCGTTCCACTAACTGGGCTAAAGATATGGTCTGGTATTTCCATATGAAGTTTTCAAAACCCTTTTCCCGTAAGGGAATTGCCGTTAATGACACCTTATTGGAGGATGCACTTCGTGCCGACGGGACGAACATTAAGGCTTTTGTAGGATTTACCACTACAGAAGGCGAACGGATTGAGGTGAAAGTAGGCCTTTCGGCAGTTGACAGCGAGGGTGCCCTCAAAAACCTGACTGCAGAAATACCGGAATGGAATTTTGATGATATCCGGAAACAGGCTTACGATACATGGAACAAAGTGCTGGGTAAAATACGGGTAAAAGGGGGCAGCAACGATCAGATAAAGGTGTTCTATTCGGCATTGTACCATGCACTGCTTCAGCCCAATACTTTTATGGATACGGACGGGCGCTACCGCGGAATGGACCGTTGCATTCATACCGCCGAAGGATTTACCAATTATACGGTATTCTCCCTGTGGGATACCTACCGTACCTGGCATCCACTGATGACCATCATAGAACAGGAACGAACCGCCGACTTCATCAAAACCATGCTCAATATGTATGAAAAGGGCGGACTTCTGCCCGTATGGGAGCTTTCGGGTAATGAAACATGGTGTATGATCGGCAATCATTCCATTCCCGTGATCGCCGATGCCTGGATGAAGGGAATCCGGAATTACGACGGAGATAAAGCGTTTGAAGCCATGGTAAAGAGTGCCTCGCAGGATCATTTCGGACTGAATTTTTACCGAAAATACGGCTACATCCCAGGCGATATGGAACACGAGTCGATCTCGAAAACACTGGAGTATGCCTACAACGACTGGTGCATAGCCGCCGTGGCCAAAGAAACAGGCCGCGAAGAATTTTACCGCGAGTACATTCGCAGGGCACAGTCCTACAAGAACATTTTTGATCCTTCCACCGGCTTTATGCGCCCGAAGCTTAACGGAAGCTGGCTTACACCCTTCGATCCCACCACAGTCGACTGGCATTTTACCGAAGCCAATTCGTTTCATTACAGCTATTATGTTCCACAGGATATCAGCGGTTTAACAGCCCTTCACGGAAGCAGGGAGCAGTTTGCTGCAAAAATTGATGAGCTTTTTACCACCGAAACAGAGGTGGGCGGTCGCGATATGAAAGATATTTCCGGCCTGATCGGCCAGTATGCGCAGGGTAATGAACCCAGTCACCATATGGCTTACCTCTATAACTTCGTCGGACAGCCCTGGAAGACACAGCAGCGGGTACGCCAGATAATGGATGATTTTTATACTCCCCACCCCGACGGCCTGATCGGTAACGAGGATTGCGGTCAAATGTCGGCATGGCTGATTATGAGTGCCATGGGCTTTTATCCGGTTTCTCCCGGATTGCCCGAATACATCATAGGAACTCCCTGGTTTCCAGAAATGGAAATTACGCTTGAGAATGGCAACGTGCTGAAAATATTGGCTAAAAATGTTTCTAAAGAGAAGTTTTACATTCAGTCGGCAACACTTAACGGAGAAAAATACTCCAGGTCATATATCCATCATGCCGATGTAATGAAGGGAGGGGAGCTTGTCTTTACCATGGGCAGCAAACCAAGCGAATCGTGGGGCACCGGTGAAGGAAACGAGCCGGTGACGGCGATAGCAGAAGAGCTGATACTGCCTGTACCTTTCCTTGTTGCTCCGGATGCCCGCTTCCGCGATACCATGCAGGTAAGCGTTGGCACCATTGTGCCCGGCTGTGAAGTGTATTATACTACCGACGGAACTGATCCCGACAGGAATTCCTTACGCTACACGGAGCCGGTAACCCTTGCCGGGACGACCACTTTTAAAGCAATTGCTTACCGTGAAGGAGAAGGGTACAGTCTGCCGGCAGAGGGCAAGTTCCATAAAATCGATCTGAACCGTACGGTGCAGCTGCTGTCGGAATATCAGCCGAACTATCACGGTGGTGGCCCGGAAGCGCTTATCGACGGTTTGCGCGGTGCCGGCAACTGGCGGCTGGGTGGATGGCAGGGCTACCAGGGTAAGGATTTCGAAGCCATCGTTGATCTGGGAAGCAAAATGCCCATTCGTAAGCTTGCTGCAGGATTTGTGCAGGATGTACGGTCCTGGATATGGATGCCCACCGAAGTTATTTTTTCGATATCCGACGATGGCAGCGATTTCAGAGAAATCGGAAGGGCAAAAAATACCATACCGGTCACCGATTACGAAATGCGCACCGCCGATCTTGGCGTGAAAGTCAACGCTTCTGCGAGGTATATAAAAGTGAGAGCCAAAACCTTCGGAACCATCCCTCCATGGCATCTGGGCGCAGGCGGTCAGGCTTACATCTTTGTGGATGAAATTATGGTGGAATAATAACGCTGTTAATAACAGCGGGGGACAGTCCGGCTATTTGTCCTTCAGGCGTTGTTTCCCTGCATCCAGCAAACGCTGAACGAAGTTCCAGTCCTCTTTCCGGAAGCGGAAGAGTTCCTTAAGCGGCATTCTGCTGATTCGTGAGAAGACAAACAGATAAATAACAGAAGCCAGGGTGTAGCTTACATTGGTGGCCACCACGGCTCCGTTGGCGCCGTATTGGGGAATCCAGAGGTAGTTCAGTGCTACATTGAGGAGCAGGGCAGGGGCAAAGGCTTTCAGAGCTGCATCGGGCCGCCCGGCTCCGGCAAGTTGTCCGCTCAGAATCCGGAAAACAATAATCATCAGGATGCCCGGCATTATGGCTTGCATCACCCGCACGCTGGGCAGGTAGCCCGATCCGAATACTAAAGGTACAACCCAGGGCGAAAGCAGCACGATTCCGGCAGAAAGAGCAAGTCCGATTACCAGCGATATCCTGAGAAGACGGGCAGTACTTTGGTTGATGGCCTGCTGGTCGGTTGAATTGGCTGTACGGCTCATTACCACAACGCCCACTGCCAGCGGAATCTGCCAGAGCAACTCTGCCACAGAAACGCCAAGCGAATAAATACCGATTTCGGAGGGAGTGGAAAGCACTTTCAGGAGTACCACATCGATGCGGTAATTCAGTTGGATGGTAAGAAACGAAAGGGCGTAGAATACTCCCTTGCCAAGCATGCGGAGAATCAGCTTATTATGCAGGCTTATCCGGATGCGGAACCGCTTTTTCAGCAGGAAGAAGGCATTAAGCGCTACGATGGCATTGCCCAGAAGCAGTGAAAGCACGGCACCGAAGAGTGCAAGCCCAAGTACAAAAACCAGCAATCCCGCGATGGCAAGCGTAAGAATACCGGTTAGCCAGTTCATGCGATTGGCCAGCGGGATTTCTTCCTTTCCCAGGAAGACACCTCCGGTATAAATGGTAGTGAGGCGCATAGGGATGGTAAGCAGTGCCATACCGATCAGCATAGGCGTATATCCCCGGGTTCCTGTCAGCAGGTAAGCGCCAAAGCTGAAGAGGATACCAAGAGCTGATGTAAACACAAGCACCGTCAGCATGGCTGAAACGATTTCGTGTTCATTTTCTTTGGATGACCCCAGCAAAAAGACTGTAGTCGGGCGAATACCCATCTGGAAGAAGCTGACAACCAGGGTTGGGATAACCAGCAGGGCGGTATAGAGCCCGTACCCTTCGGTTCCAAGCAAACGGGTGAGCAATACCACCAGTCCAAGGTTGGCGAACAGTGTGAATACATTGCTGCCCAATACGCTGGATATATCCTCGAGATAGGAGCGGGTTGCCAATAGAGAACTTGTTAAGGGTGGATGCAAATGTATGCAAATCCTTCACAGGGTGTGCGGGATGGCTGAGGAAACGCAGGGATAAAAAAACTCCCGCCTGAAGCAGACGGGAGTAAATGTTGTAAGCCGGTGAGACCAGTTATGGAATATTATTCGGCGGTTTCGATGGGAAGTACGGAAACGTATGATTTATCGTTTTTCCTGCGACGGAACTCAACGATACCATCTACGAGAGCAAACAGGGTGTGGTCTTTACCCATGCCAACATTAAGGCCGGGGTTGTGAACCGTACCGCGCTGACGGATAATGATATTGCCGGCCTGTGCAGCCTGCCCGCCATAAATTTTAACACCAAGGCGTTTGCTGTGAGATTCCCTACCGTTATTCGAACTACCGGCACCTTTTTTATGAGCCATTTCTTTTCGTTTTTATCGGTTGAACAATGATTTGCATCCCGCGCTTAAGCGCTGATGGCATCGATTTGAAGCCTGGTAAGGTATTGCCTGTGGCCGTTTGACTTCTGATATCCTTTTCTCCTCTTCTTTTTGAAGACGATAACCTTATCGCCACGTAAATGCGACAGGATTTTGGCCGTAACGACAGCGCCCGGGACCGTCGGCTGTCCGATGGTGACAGCTCCGTCGTTGTCGACCAACATTACGTTGTTCAACTCAACGGTTGAGCCTTCTTCACCTTCAAGACGGTGCACGAAGATCACCTGGTCTTTTGCAACTTTGTGCTGCTGGCCGGCGATTTCTACGATTGCGTACATTGCAGTGTTTTTTATGATTAACTGTTTCCCCTGTTAATGGGGGTGCAAAAATAGGAATAATTTTCTAATTCCAAATGTTTTAACGCAAAAAATTTACCCTCTCTGCCCTTTGCCTGAGTTTTTTCCAACGGTCAAGGCTGCTTGTATTTACCATTAACACTCCGGCAATGACCATCAGCACCCACATCAAAAAGCCAGGTTTGAAACGCTCTCCGTCGAAAATTCCCCACATTAGTGCCACTACCGGTATAAAATAGGTTACCGATGATGCAAATACGGCACTGCTGGCCAGTATCAGTCTGTTGTAAAGCATCAGTGCTATACCGGTGCCAACTACAGCCAGTATGGCGATATAGCCGAAGCCTTCGGCGGCACCCGGAACATAGGTCATGGTATTCACAAAGGGCGTTGCCGCAAAAAGATATACAGCAGCCATAGGGCCTATAGTAAAAAACGACAGCGCCGTAATCGCTACCGGATTTACATCGCTCAGAAAAGCCTTGATAAGATTCACGTTTATAGCATACAACACCGTGGCTATCACTATTAACGCAGAAAATCCGATGTTTAGGGTAAAATTGCCGGAACCGCTTACGCTGACCAGCCCGACTGCCCCGCCAAGCCCTGTAAATACACCGGCAATGTTGTACCAGCGGGGATGCGTTTTAAAGAATAACATACCTATCAGCAGCGTAAACAATGGGGTAAGGGAGTTGAGAATCCCCGCAAGGGAACTGTCGATCCCCTTCTGTGCCGCCGCGAAAAGAAATGCCGGTATTAGACTTCCGATCAGTCCGGCAGCAAACAACGCTTTCCAGTGTATACGAAAACTGGTTTTCAGATGCTTTACGGCAAATGGAATCAGAAACAGCCACGTAATCACTACTCTGAGCGCACCAAGCTCTCCCGGACTGAAAACCTCAAGTCCACGTTTCATCAGTATAAACGAACTCCCCCACACCAGGGCGAGCATCAGGAATACCAGCCATGTCCACACAGGCTTGGATTTATCCATTTTACGTTTCTTTAATTTTTTTAGCACGCAAAGGTAAAGCTAAGTAAAACCGGAATTATTTTTAGCCCGTATTTATTTCCATCTGGTGTTTACAGTTTCGTTCTGGTTTCAGAGCTTAAGTATTCTTATTTTAGCAGATAAAACAGACATTATGGAACTTAAAATATACGTCGCAGGAAATTTTGTTGACACAGATAATTTGCTTGATGTAATAAACCCTTACACCGGAAGCATTGCCGGTACCACCTGGCTGGCCGGCAAAGAGGAGTACGAACAGGCTGTGTCGGCAGCTGCTGCGGTACGAAAACAGCTTGCCGGATGGCCTTCCTGGAAACGGTATGAGTCTCTCATGTTTATCCGGAACCGTTTGCTCGGACAACGTTCGGAATTTGCCCGGATTATAACAGCAGAATCGGGGAAACCAATGCGTTATGCCCTGGGAGAGGTCGACCGCTCGGTTCAGACCTTTACAATTGCTGCCGAGGAGTCCAAACGACTGCCTTCCGAATACATGAGCCTTGACTGGACGTCTGCCGGAGAGGGCAGGGAGGGGATCGTGCGCTGGTTTCCCGCCGGTATCGTCGGTGGAATCGCCCCATTTAACTTCCCCCTCAACCTTGCAGTACATAAACTTGCTCCGGCGATTGCAGCCGGTTGTCCTATAATCCTGAAGCCATCCTCGAATACCCCTCTTACTGCGCTGAAACTTGCATCCATACTTGCTGAATCGGGACTTCCCACAGGAGCCGTTTCCATACTTCCCATGAATCGTACCACCGGCAATATGCTGGTTACCGATCCGCGGCTTGCATTGCTCTCGTTTACCGGATCGCCCGATGTCGGCTGGAAGATGAAAGCTGAGGCCGGCAAAAAAAAGGTTGTACTTGAGCTGGGGGGAAATGCAGGCGTTATCGTAAGCCGGAGCGCAGAAACGGAAACTGCCCTCCGGCGATGCCTTACCGGGGCTTTTTCATACTCCGGACAGGTATGCATTCATACCCAACGCATCTTCGTACATCAAAGCATCTTCAGCGAGTTTTCGGAGCGCCTTGCCGGGATGGCTTCAAAACTGGTGACCGGCGATCCGGCTCTTCCGGAAACCGAATTCAGCAGCATGATAGACGAAGACAACGCCAAACGGGTGGAACAGTGGGTTGACGAAGCCGTAACCATGGGCGCCCGTCTGCTGTGCGGAGGAAAACGCGAAGGCACATTTTATTCTCCCACCATACTGACCAGTACAGGTAATTCGATGCGTGTGTGCAGCGATGAGGTGTTCGGCCCGGTAGTTACCATCGATCCGTTCAACGATTTTGAAGAAGCACTGGACCTGATAAATTCAACCCGGTTTGGCCTGCAGGCCGGGGTATTTACCAACGATATCCGCGAAATGGACCGGGCATTTGCAGGCCTGGATGTTGGGGGTGTTGTTATAAACGACGTTCCGACCTTTCGCGTCGACCATATGCCTTACGGCGGAATAAAGGATTCAGGTCTGGGCCGGGAAGGTGTAAAATATGCCATCCTCGATATGATGGAACCGAAAATCCTGGTAAAAGGGAAATAGTGAAAACGCTTATATAGCAGCTATTCAACAGCCAGCTTCGCCACCCCGGTGAAATCGGGGGTTGTAAGCCTAACCAGGTAGAAACCGGGTTTCAGTCTGTTATTATACGACACCGTATGCGTTCCGGCTCCAAAGGTTCCGTTTACCACATTTCCGGCTACTCGCCCACCCGGTTCAATAATCTGTATTGCCACCGGGGAAGCCGTCTGCAGCGAGAACTGCACATTTACCAATTGCCTTGAGGGATTCGGATAAACGCGCAAAACTTCACTATCCACCCTGATGCGGCTGGTGTTGACTCCCACCCTGACCTTCATTTCAACGGGGATGTCAAGCACATTCAGGAAATAATCGGTTACCCGGATGGTCGACAGATAGGTGTCGTCGGCCAGTCCGTTTGGATTAAGGGTAACGGTAATGGTTTCCGGATTGTTGCCTCTCATTATTCCGGAGGTGGTATCTATGCTGAGCCATTCGGCGCTGTCGGGTATGGATACGTTGAAGGGATTGTTGCCGGTATTTTCGGAAGTGAGCTGCAATCCAAGGGTGGTGATGGTTTCAGGAGCCGTGAGCAGATTTATTACCGGAGGATCCGAGAGGATCGCCGGTGGGTTCTGAACCATCTCCAGTGCGCGTTGCAGGTTTAGCCGGCCACCGCTTACGGTGCTGCCTACCAGCACCGGGATGGTATCGACCGAAGCAATCAGGTAGCGCTTGAACTTCTGCGAAACAAGAACGGGATCGTTGCGGTACAAATCCAGTGTTACTGCGTCAGCAGCCGCATACATCAGGGCGATGGACCCCGATACGTGAGGCGACGACATGGAGGTGCCGCTTTTATAACCGTAAGTATTGCCCAGTCGGGTCGAATTAATATTGGTGCCGGGAGCTGCCAGGTCGATGCTTGTTGCTCCCCATGCAGCCTGCGAGTTCAGCCCGTCCGTATTGGTGCTGTTGGTAACGGCTACAATGGATTCATTGGTCATTGAGGTCGGGATATCTCCGTATACGTCTACATCCCATGCCCTGTTGGCTGTGGATGCCACATTCAGTATGCCCACCGATCCGAGAGAATCATATATGGCACTCCAGAGCGGATAGTTGACCGGATTTCCCCCGTCGATTCCGAAAGAGGAGTTGGTGACAACCACAAATGCTCCGGCTTCCCCGCTGCTTTCGTTGTAGATCTTACGCATGGTATAGATGTAATCGTACGAAATCACCGCAACTGCTTCGTTGGATCCCGAACCCGATACGGGCATCAGGTAGGTGTTGTATGCCACACCTGTTACGCCCAGGCTGTTGTTTCCTTTTGCCGATGCAATGCCTGCCACATGAGTGCCATGGTCGTTTTGCGTTATATAGGCATTGTTGTTGTATGCATTCCAGCCGTTATAATCGTCGATGTAGCCGTTTCCGTCATCGTCAATCCCGTTAAACGGGATTTCAAGTCTGTTTTTCCAAAGCTTGAGATCGGAGTGCCCGAGATCGATGCCTCCGTCTACCATGGCGATGACAATGGTATCGCCGGCAATCGTTTCTCCCGATGTTGTGATATCCCAGGCAAACGTAGCCTTTATATCGGCTCCCGGGGTTCCGCTCATCTGCCCGGTATTTTTCAGTGCCCACAAGGTTGAGAAGGAGGGGTCGTCCGGAATTACTTCCCGTTGGGTGACAATATGGTTAAACTGAGCCAGACCGACAGCCGGGTGGTTCCTGACTTCCAAAAGAAGGCGGTCAGCATCGATTTTATTTTCATCAAAACTGAGCAGCCAGATGTTCATCCGGGGCGACAATTTCTTTTCAGCCTTCAGGCCGGTTTGGCTGAAATCGGTTTCGATCAGAGGTATAAGCTGCTGGTCGTTAGCGTTCTTCAGCTGAACAAGAAGCTGACCGTATTCGCGCACAGGTTCCGTAACCTGTGCCATAATACCGGTATGCACTATAAGGATCAGCAGAAATACAGTAAACGTTCTCATGTAATAATTTGTTGCCTTAATGCCTGATTAACAAATATTCAGACATAATGTTAAAATGAATTAAACCGGTATCTGAAAATACTCTTTTCGCCGGCCTTAAAAACTGCGGTTCATAATGCATTTTTAGCTCTTGCCGTATTTTTCATTGTAAAGCCATTCTGCATCCTGCCGGAGTTGTTCTTCAACCGTAATGCCGTTTATTTTTGCTTTTTCGCGTATTTTTTCCATCCATTCGGGGGTGCCCCTGATTCCCAATTCGTACAGACGGATCAGATCGCGGCGTTCGGTATATTTTTCCGGATGGGCCTTGTAATCCTGATAGAAAAGATATTCCGCTTCCTGATTTATACGGTCCGGCAAACTTATGCCCGATTCCGTACTTTCCTTTACCATTCGCCTGAAGCCGTCTTCATAGATACGGATGTCGTTTGAAAATTTCCACACAGGATCCACATATCCCGGGAAGAACAGATTATAGAGCTCTTCATCAAAATTCCAGGCAAAAGCATGATGAAACCTTCCGGTTATCATAATCAGGATAATATCCCGCTTTATCACTTCCTGCCTGAATTCAAGATCCTGTACCCTGCCACCTTCCGTGTAGTCGCAACGGGTTATGTTTTTGTTGTAATACCAGAAATCGCAACTGCCGAAGGTGCGGGCAGGAATATTATCATTCTGCCAGTTGAAATAGAAACTATCGCCAACAATAAGAACACTGGTGCCGGAGGGCGCTTGCTGCTCAAATTTCAGGTCGAACCAGGCTGTCGCCGGCTGGCGGACGGGAAAAATCAGATTCATGGCCAGGCCGATGTCGTAATCGGGGTGACGAATGGTGTCGCCTGGTCTCAGGCGGGTGATTACCGGTTTTGGGAAGGATTTGCCTGTGAGCCTGCTCAGGTAGGCCATGGTGGTGTCGGCAGCCAGTGCTGCTCCGTAGTAACTCCAGTGTGTTCCGCATTGCGGGAACAAGGGATACGGATCGTTGCTGCATATGGAACGGAAATATGCATTCAGATCAAGTATATTCACCCCTTCTTGCTGAAATTGCCTAAGCATGGTTTCGTAATTGCTGATGCCGGGTTCGGGGTTATGATATTTCCTCGGCCATTTTTCAGGATAGATTTCTGCTTTTCCCGGCTCTAATATTACTGCCAGATGCTTGCCCATCGACTGCAGGGTGTCCTGAACGGCTTTCAGCTGCGCGGCCTTCCTGATCCAGACGCTGTCGCCTGCATAATAGATACCCGTTGCCTCTTTCAGATAGTCTTCTTCAAACAGTTCCAGATCTTCCCCTACAATTACGCCTTCAGCATTCGACTTGTTGAATAAGCTGAAATCAAGCTGGTTGTTGATTCTTACCAGCGGATTTCGAAAACCGATATGATGTTCAAGCCGGTTGTTGAACTCTTCCTGAAAACTACCGTTAAGCCAGCTTCTGCGGGTAAACTCCTGAAATGAGGGCTTGCCTGCATCCTGAAAAGCACCGTTCAGCGGTTTCTCTGGCAACAGACTGAAACGAGCCTGAATGGCGGGCATGACCATTAGTGCCATCAGCACGAAAAAGACGAATTGCTTTACATGCCGGTCAAGGCTTTCGGGATTTTTCCCCATGCGAGAATAATTTTCAGTAAGGCTGCATATACCGGCTGGTTAACAGACCGGCATAAAAGATAGATGCCGCCATGCAGAGACAAAATTAAACATTTTATTTACTGCGCGGTGCTATGGTTTCACCGGACTTTGGTTTGCAGCCGGTTTATCTGTTCCCGGTTCTGATCAGCTTTTTTACCAGAGTACCTTCTGCGGTTCGGAGCATAACCATCCATGTGCCCCTGCTGCCTTCCATCCCTGCAGGCCTGAAGTGATGCGCACCTGCCGGAAGGATTCCGGGCATGTCGTGCAGATAAAGTATTCGGCCCATCTCGTCGGTAATGAGCACCTGAACGGCTGACGGACGCCTAAGGGTCCAGCTCAGGTTTATCTCCCCTGCAGTAGGATTGGGGTATACCGTGAAATTGCTGAACAGGTCGAACTGTCCTGAATTGGCAGTAGCAATGGCGTATGCAGGGAAAATTATGTAATCAAGGTACGCACAGTCATCCCCGTTTGATACGCTGTAATCTTTTGTATACCTCCACGAGAGAGTGGTAGGCCCTGCAGGCAGCAGAAAGCCCGCCTTCCTCCAGTCAACCTGTCCGGCCCATTTGCCCAGTTCAACTCCGTTGCTCAGGAAACGCAGATAATCGTAATTTGCTTCTGAACTTACCTTAAACCAGAAGCTTATGCTGTCGGCAAAAGCTACATCCCAATCTATCCAGAGGTTCGAAGTCTGGTTGTCGGTTATTACTCCCGATTTGGCACTATGGTTGCCTTCCCAGGAATGGCCGTCCATAATTACCCATGCGGCATTGCCTCCGGTTTGCCATTCATAGGAACTGAAATTGCCCAGTTCAAAATCTTCGACAATGATACCGGTCAACAGCGGAATGGTCTTCAGATAGTTGAACTGGTTGTCGCCGGTTACGTTCAGGTTTGCCTGAACCATGTGATTGAGCGGTGTTTCATGGCTTAATGCCACCATATAGGTTGCAAGCCAGGTTTCATCCGGCAAAAGAGTATCGTGGGTTTGAGCCGTACCGCTTATCTGCAGGTAGGGATCCCAGGTGCTGAGTGTGGCAAGGGCATTACGGAGTTTCGCACCTCCGGCATTGGTCAGACTCAGGCGCAGAAGCGCATTTTCTCCGGGCTCCAGTATGCCGTTGTTGCCGTCGTAAATTTCAAGCCCGCTGATGCTGATGACAGGTCTGTAAGCCATAAGTCTTGCCTGTCTCGACCAATTGCCGCCGGCGGCCTGAGCTGCAATGATAAAGGTTGAAAGGTGTTCATTCTGTATGTTTACGCTGGCATTAAAGGTAAATGCGTCGTCAATGTATACGGTTTCGCCGGGTTGTATCACAGGCGTATACGCATTGGCCGAGGTGATGGTGTAACGGGGATCAAGGGTGGTTAAGCTCAGGGTTACGGGTCCTGTTTCAGAGGGGTTGTGATTGGTAACGGTGAGACTCATCGTACAGGTTTCCCCATATTCAATAATAGTATCCGTTCCGGCCGTTACGGTATATTCCATTTGCAGGCCTTCGGTTTTAAGGTGCAGGGTGCGGTATGCCCTTATGTTGTTCTTGTCGGTTGCACATATCTTAACCGGCTGATTGTCGAAAAGCACGGAAGCAATGCCCGACAATATGCCGCTGCTGTTCAGCTGTATGCCTTTATGCAGCCGCAGTGGCGAAAACCGGATAAACTGATTCGTGCCGGGTGTAAAGTCCGGGTTGTAATCGAGGAGGGTATAGTTTTCGCCATCGCCGGCCGAGATTCCTGCCCAGCGTTCGATGTAGGCAGGAGAGACAAAATCACCGTATGTAAATTCAATGGTGCCGTCGGGATACAGCCGTGCCGTTGCATTTACCGTTCCGCCGGTAACCTGCGAGATCGATAATTTCCAGCGAAAGGTTACATGGTCGCCGGTGTCTTCATACCAGACCCCGTCGCCCTGACCGTTATCGATCAGGAAAGGGTTCGACATACAGGGCGCTATCATAGGCTTTTGCAGAAAGTATGTTCGCCCTTCGATGTAGAAAGGCCAGGGTAACAGCGTATTCTCAAAAATCAGATACCCGTCGGACGTCGCATATACATGGTTATACTCTTTACCGAAGTAAGGGAAAATAAACGGGAGGTTCACGGCGGCCGAACCGTTGCTGTTGTTCGACAGCACAAGTTTCTGCTGAGTAATTTGCGGCATGGTTGCCGTGGAATCGTGACGAAGGTAATCTTCGGCAATATGCCAGCGGTAAGGGGGTGTGCCTCCTTCTGCCTGCAGTTGCACGTTGTAATTGGCGTATAGTTGCAGAGAAGGAAGGGTATCGGTAAGGATGGCTACGGCGTCGTAGTTAATGGCTGCATTAATGCTGAGTTTGGTGATGCCGTTGCCCGTCAGGGGAATCCCCGATACAGGGCAGTCAATCTGGGTAGTCCCGTTTGTATAATCAACAAGGGCAAAGCTGGTAAGCATACCGCTGGCTGTCTGTAAAGGATCATTTTCTTCAATCATCAGAAAATATCTGGCTTCGGCACCCGGCTCAACAAAAGTCAGCAGGGGATTGAGATCAAGTCCGAATTCCAGATTCTCGGGATAGGTGTTGCCCTGCATGGGGTGACAGCCACCCTGGAAATCAAAGATAGGGAACTGAAGAATATGGTCGGGTTCCGATGCCTGCGGATTTGCGGATACTCCCGCTGTTACCTTCAGCAGACTCCGGCAGGTGTGCGACATGTTTACCTTTGCCGTCAGCTGGGGCAAATGGTTATCTCTGACGTCAATCACCACAACCGCATTGTTCCATATGCCGCCCTGCTGAAACTGGTCAGCGACCGATTTATACATCATATACGAAAATCCCTGATCTCCCCAGCCGCTGATGGAACCATACGTATTGGCCATCTTGAAACCGCCGATTTCCCAGTCGCGCATGTCAACCACTCCGTCGCCGTTGATGTCGGTATCGTTGGTATACAAGCCGTCGCCGTTGTAATCCCAGCGTATGGAATCGTTGAATCCGCAGATGGTCATTGAATGGTTTGCCGAGCTGCCCCATGAAGTGATGACATGTTTGCCGGCTTCCGGCGTCCCCTGCGGCAGGGTTAACGGAGGGTTTGAAAACTGGGCATAGAAACATGCAAGTCCTCCTGCCTGGGATCCGTTGCCGTGATCAAAAATCCAGTTCTTCAATGTCTGCAGTCCCTCCGGAGTGTTCACTTTAATGGTGTATATCTCCGTAACCCGGTTATGCATTGCATTGTAATACTCTGTATACCCGCTCATCCAGCGCGAGGGCCCTCCGATCGACATTCCGCCGTAATCCCACACACTGGGTGTGCCGGCCCTTTTCAGAATCTCGAATGTTTCGTAATAATTTACTCCGGCATCGGCACCTCCATTTACAAAATTGTATGCAAAATGCGTAGCAAACTGATTATGAGGGAGATTTGCGGGAGCCTGCCTCAAAAAATCAATCTCATAGGTGAACATTAATCCAATGCTGCTGGCCTGACCGCATTCGAGACCAACCTGTGCAATCAGCGGCCTGAACCAGGGCAGCTGTGAATTGTCAACAACAGAAGGTAACAGCCGCTTTGTTATAGTCGAAGGCATTTCAAGCTCAGGCAGTTGCGACAGCATAAGCGAATCGTAACTGCTCATCAGCGGAAGTTCCGGATTGAGATTCGGAGGAAGCCCCTTTTGCTGGGCTGTGACAGGGGATGCAAACAGTATGGCAACGACTGCTGTGAGGATGATGAGGGCGGCTTTCTTCATGGGTCAATGGAAAATGAAGCGTGAAAATAATAAATAAGCAGACTCATATTTAATTCATCCTAATTTTCCTGTCGGAGTTTTGTCAAAAATATTGCTTACGGGCCGGGGATATTTAAAAATGGCCCGCCATTACAGCGGGCCAGGCATTACCCCTAAGAATCCGGCAGATTGGTGTGCTGAACCCAAACTAAATAGTCTTTATAAATTTGCCGTTGGTTATTCCCCGGCCGTCCTCTACCCTTATAAGGTAAACTCCGCTCATCAGGCCTCCAACGGGAATCTCATTTTTGAACGAGGCCGTGGTTTCGCTCTCCATCATGAGCTGACCCGATACATTATAAATCTGTATTTTTAAGCGTGATCCGATGTTCTGATCGAGATTGAAGGATATCATATCCACTGCAGGATTAGGATATACCTGAAGCTGCTTCGGATTTTCACTGCGTTCTCCGGAAGCCAGCATAACCCTGAAAGAAACGGCACTGCTGCAGCCGCTCTCGTTTTCGGCACTCAGCGTAAAGAGATTCTCTCCAGGATTCAGGTCAGCGGCCTTAATAACAAACGTTGTTCCCATCTGATTGGAAGGGGAAAGCGAATATTGTTCTGTTCCGTTGCCGGGAAGTTCGATCACCAGCTGCTCTCCGTGATACAAAATGGTATCTCTGACTGCCGGGATTTCCTGAAGTGCATCGAAATGGATGGTGACATCCCGTATCACCGGATTGCAGAAGTCGTTACTGTATACCTTCAGAATCAGGGATGCACTGCCGGCAGCCAGCTCATCGGCTGAGGGAAAATATACGGTTGCCGGGGCACTGCTGTCGAGGAAATCTCCCGTACCGTTGCTGCTCCACTCAATACGGCGGTGGTTACGGATAAACGCGCTGAGATTGATGCTGCTTTCCGGGCATGCCGTAATGTCGGAAACCGTAACAACAGGCTCACTGTTTTCAGGAAGGTAAATATTGTCGATCCATGCAGCATCTTCGCCAAGCGAGAGGCTGTCGTTTTTTTCGTAAATCCATTCAATTGTATGATCTCCGGCCTCAATGGGGAAAGTAACACTGGTCCAGCCTGCATTTCCGCTCCATTCGCCGGTCAGTATACCGTCAATATACAGTTTCAGCCTGTCGGCCGATTGCTCGGATGATATCCTAAAGGAGAATCCCAGCATATCGCAGGTGGTGGTTTTACAGGAATAAGCCAGGCGGCTCTGCTCCCCGTCGCGGATTTGTCCCGACCGCAGGGAGTATTGTCCTTCAAAAGCGTTATTTCCGTCGATAAACCAGGCGCTGTTGCTCGTATTGTCCCAGTTTCTCCTGGGGAATCCCTGGCTTTCGAAGTCTTCGTCCGGCGGAGTTTTTGTTGTAAATGTAAAGGTTTCGCTTTCAGCCATTCCCGATTGATTATAGGAGCGTACCTTCCATGAATAGGTTTTATTGTATTCCAATGGAGCTGAGAGGGTCAGGCATGAGCTGAAGCTTATCAGACCCGACGATTTCCATTCCGTAACCGGGCCTTCTTCAATCAGTACTTCGAAGAATTCAGGAGTAGTGCCTCCTGTAGTCTCCCACTGAAGTGCAGTACCGGGTTCAACTTTTCCTGAGTGGTTCAGGGGAAAGGGGTTTACAGCAGTAGCTGGCAGCGGTGTAAGTATGATTTCGGCAACGTAAGCTTTATGGTTGAAGGAAGTAATGGTAAGTGTTAGTGATTCTGCCGTTGGAAGATCGGACAGAGTGATAACTGCCAGTCCTTCTTCGGCTCTGGCTGCACCAAGCAGACTTCCCGAATGCGTGATGCAGGCCAGAGCGTCAGAATTAGCAGGCAATTTTACCACAAACTCCCGCGCATCACGACCGATAACCGGTTGATGATGAGCGCGAATGTCCTCCGGTGCTGCCGTACGGATCAGCAGGGAGGGATCACCAAAAATTGCCCAGGTATCGGTAACACGATAGCCCCCCGGGCCATATTTATCGTTCATTTTCATGCATCCGCTCATGGATACTCCGCCGAATGTGCGGGTGGTAACCTGTCCCCTGCGGCCTGCAAGAATATATCCTATTTCGTCCTGTGCCTCCATGGGAGGATACCAGCTTTGAGTACTGGTCGACATCATTGCTGCTACGGCTCCGCTGGGCTTTCCGTTGCTTTCGGCTCTCAGCCATGCCTCGGCCAGACTGGTGGTGGTAACAAAATCGCCCGTACTGCATCCGGCAGACCAGATTACAGGATGTGTAACGGTATTTGAAAGAGTTTTAGCATGCTGCACGGCAAAACCGCTCGTTGTAAAACGCGAAGAAGATCCGTGCCCTATGTACATGATTGTACCTGCACCGGATGCTACTGCTGCCGTAACATCACCCGGAACCGGATTGCCGGGAGCGTCGGACTGACCCTGGCTGCCATCGTACAGCTCGGTAAATGCAGAATACCCGTTTGCTGTCAGCAACGATCCGATATTGCGCACATGCTGATAATCGTACTCTCCGTCGTCGCCCGGTCCCTGCTCGCTTGCAATGCCCAGAAAACGACTATAGGATTCAGCTCCCTGCCCCTTCATCTCGTACGCAATGCTGCGTTCAATCATAATTTTCAGCTGTGTTTCCGTTTCGGCAGGGAAACGTCCGACAAGGATTTCCGGATAATGATCGTCGCCATCGAGGTACGCATACATGTTGTCGCTGGCCCCCTTCTCTGCCTGCATAGCCGGAATAAAGTCTGCATCACCGGCCAGCAGCAGATAGGTAAGGTTGTTGTTATTGTAAAATTCTGCGACGTAGTTTTTTAGTTCCTCAGCTGTGCGAAACATTGTTGCATCGGCTACCGTACAGCGTATTCCGGTTTGTGCCTTCCAATCCGTAAATGGACGCAGCGTTTCAAAAAATGCAGGAGGACTGATTATAAGCATCCCGCCGCCCTCATCAACGGGAGTATAGCGGCTGTTGTTGCTGTAATTGAGGAAATGCGATGACAGCAGTGCGCTTATTCCGCTTCCCTGCTGTGAACCGGGCTGTTGTCCGGTAATTTCATTAATCCCTTTTTCTTCCGTTGTGGAAACAGTAAGTACAATGGAATGATACACCCTAAGAGTACGGGTTACCGGGTTGTACTGCAGGGGATATATCTGTACGGCAAGTCCGCGTATTCCTGTTACAATATAAGGTGTTCCGGCGGAAGCCAGTGCGCCCGGATAAAATTCATCATTACTGTAAATGGCTTTTCGTACATTCCGCGTCAGGCGGCGGCGGTGCGTTTCTCCCGGATCGCCGGAGGCAGGCACTACGATGTAATTTTCGTAATCGGTGTATTCGCCGGCCGTTAGTGTAATTACCGGATTGCCTGTTCCGGGGATCTGAAGACTGACTGTAAGATGTTGAAGCGAAGGCTTGCCGGCTTCCATTTCTTTAACTCCTTCCGGTAGAAGAAGATGGCCCGAAAATCCCTCATCCGTAAGAATGCCCTGCCGGAAGAATCCCCCAAGATTAACCCGGACTTCTGTAACACCCTGCGGTGCACCAGTTACCTCCGTACGAGCCGTGGCCGGAATGCCTGATTCCATTGCAATCCATTCCTGGGCGGTTACACGTATTGTAAATTGAAGAAGAATTATATTCAGAAAGAGAAAGGCTCTTTTCATAGCGGCCATTGGTTTTGGGCTGTGATTGCCCACCCCATAGGCAATGGCTGTTCCGGTATTTCAAATTGTTTTTGATAGTGTAAACAGAATAAATTTTAAAATACATAAATAAATGAAAAACAGGCAATAATATCGAATATAATTCAAGTAAGTGTAATAATTAAAAGTGAAATTTAAACGGATGTGAAAAACAACCTCCTTAAAACACACATAAAAGCGCACAATTGTGCGCTTTTTTTCGGTTTTAGGAGCTGATTCTATTGATCGGTGACTGCGGGATGCAGTTTCAGAGTCGGCAGGATTCTATGCAGTATAATCCGTTTCCTTACAGGAAGCGGAGGTGGGATTTGTTTTTAGTATAATGCAGGGGTACAGAAAGTTGCAATCAGGTTTGTTCCTTCATGATGCGGATGTTGAATTTCTTCATCCGTCGTATCAGCGAATCTCTGGATATTCCAAGCATACGCGCTGCCATAACCTGATTGTATCCGGTTTCATTCAAAGCCAGTAATATAAGATTCTGTTCCTGCTCATCCAGATTCAGTACCACGTTTTTCTGTCCCGGAACCTGACCCGAGCCTGTCAGCTTAAAGTCTACCGGACTTAAGGTCTGGGTGTTGCAAAAAATCATGGCGCGTTCCACCATATTGCGAAGTTCCCTTACATTTCCCGGAAAGCTGTATTCTTTAAGGGTTTCCGTCAGCTGTGCATTGATTCGGGGGATTGGCTTGTTGAGTTTAACGGCAAAATTATTCACAAAATACCGCAACAGGGGTTCTATATCTTCCGGTCGTTCGCGCAGAGGAGGTATATGTATGGTAAGGGTATTCAGGCGGTGAAACAGGTCGAGCCTGAACTGCCTGGATTCTATAAGGTTTTCAACGTTGTGGTTGGTGGCTGCAATAATTCGGAAATCAACCTGAATTTCTTCACTGCCGCCTACGCGTTTTATTTTTTTCTCTTCAATGGCGCGTAAAATTTTGGCCTGCAGGACAAACGGCATGTCGGCGATCTCATCCAGAAAGAGCGTTCCCCCGTTTGCCATTTCAAAATACCCTTTTTTATCGTTTATTGCTCCGGTAAACGACCCCTTGACATGCCCGAAGAACTCGCTTTCGAGCAGGGAGTCGGTCACCGCACTGCTGTTGACAGCGACAAATGCCTGCTTGTGTTGTGCACTTGCATAATGTATCACCCGGGCAATAATCTCCTTTCCGGTGCCGCTTTCTCCGGTTATCAGCACATTGGTATTCGGATATTTCGATGCCGTGCTTGCCAGTTCGAGTACCTGACGTATGGCCCGGCTTTCGCCGATAAACGTGTGGTCAATCATTCGCTCAAGTTCCGACGAAATCAGCGAATGCTGATCCTGCATTTCCCGGTATTGCCGGTAAAGCTGAAGGTATTTCTCGGTGCGTTCTATTGCCAGTTGTATATCGATGTGCCGGAACGGTTTCCGCAGATAGTCGATCGCACCGTCGCGCATGGCTTGTATAACCGTATCCATGTCGCCATGCCCCGAAATCATAATCACTTCCATTGAAGGATAAAGCTTGCGCACCTGTTGCAGAATATCCAGTCCGCTCATGCCCGGGAGCCTGACATCCAGAATCATCAGGTCGTATGGGCGGCGTCTCAGGCTTTCAAAACCCTCTCCGGGTGTATTGGCAGTATATACTTCAAAATCACGTAACTGCAGGAATTCCTTTAACTCACCGGCAAAGTCCGCTTCATCGTCAAGAATGAGTACCCTGAGTTTCATTTTTCCCATAGCGGATTATTTTTTGTGTTTTTCATTTTTCCCGGTCTGACGGTTCCCGGCCAGCGGAAGCTCCAGCGTAACACAGGTCCATTGTCCCGGCTCACTGCTGAATGTAATATTACCATTATGCTCTTTCATGATGCCATACGATATGGCAAGTCCGAGTCCCGTTCCTTTCCCGGGTTCCTTGGTCGTATAGAAGGGTGCCGTTATATGCTCCAGGTGTTCAGGTCCTATCCCGCTTCCATTGTCTTTTACATGAACTCTGGCCAGTGAATCCCTAACTTCTGAAGATATCTCGATCTGCGGAATGTAATCGCCTTTTACCGACTGCTTTTTTTCTCCGGTTGCATCTTTAGCATTGGAGAGAAGGTTGAGGATCACCTGTTCAATTTTGTAGGTATTTCCAAAGGCGCTGACATCCGGATCGGGAGCGAGAACGGTCTTAATGGTGATTCCGTGGTTGCTGAACTGCTCGCTTACCAGGGAGAGTGCGTTGATAATTGATTCATTCACGCTGAACCTGGCATGGATGTAATCGTCGTTTGCCCTCGAGAATGTTCTTACATGATCGATGATGGTACGCATCCGGTGTATGCCTTCGAAGATTTTCCTTGATTTTTCCCGGATGTATTCGCCGTCCGCTTTTCCATTTTCGAGGGCATGCATCAGGTTGTCGATGCCAAAGGATATGGTATTCAGCGGCTGATTTATTTCGTGTGCGATTCCGGTTGCCATTTCGCCTATTCCAACCATACGCTCGGTATGGATGAGATGTTTTTCCATTTCCCGGGCTGTAGTGATGTCGGTACAGAATATCAGGAATCGTCCATCGGGCAGCCGGCTGCTTTCGGCACGCACAATACGGATGGCTTTTCCCGTGCCTGTGAAGAACTCGGCATATGCTCCGCCGCTTGCAAGCATGCCGTTATATTCTGGAAAATTTCCTGCCAGGTTATCGTGGCTGAATAGCTGTTCGAGTGGCATCCCGTGAATGGATCCTTCACCGGCAGTGAAAATTCGGAGTGCTGCAGGGTTTACTTCATCTATCACTCCCGATGAATGCACTACCAGAATGCCTACCGGTGCATTTTCCAGATAGCTGCGGTATTTTGCTTCACTGGCTTGCAGGGCAGCACGGGTCATAGACCGTTCGATTGCATTACCTGTTATGGTTCCAAAAACGCCCAAAGCGCAGATATCGGGCTTTTCCCAGCCCATCAACTCTCTGCACCCCTCAAGCAGAAGGGCTCCTGCAGGTTTTTCACCGGTGTTTACAACAATGGCTGCACAGGGCTCTGTGTCGGATGCAAGCTCCTGTGCCGATCCCGGCTCAAACCAGAAGCCATCAAATCCACTGGTATTAAACAGTATTCTGCAGCCTTCGCTGTACTGAAGAAATGCTTCATGCATACGGCTGATCTGAGCATCGTCCGGAACCTGCAGCTTTCCGGATCCTTCTCCGTTGTCAAGCGCCAGCGTTTGTTTTTTGTCGTCAAACATTACAAAACCTGCTGACCTTGCATTGCAGAGCCTGATCAGATCTCTCAGCATAAATTCTATGGAGCTGGATGCGTCGAAGTTGCCTGAAAACCTGGCCGATGCGAGAGCAGTAGCCCGCTCAACCTGGTATTTGAAAAGGATGGTTTGTTCGGCCTTCCGGTAACGTGCAAGGCTTTCGTTCAATGCCTTGCTTTGAGTCTGCAATTCCCTGTTTTGCTGGTGAATCCTCAGAAATATACGTACCTTACTGATCAGGATATCGTTCTGATACGGTTTCGTGAGATAATCCACAGCTCCGGCCTGATATCCGCGGGATACGCTCTGCTGGTCGTAGAGTATTGCAGTGATAAATATTATAGGTGTAAGCCGGTTGTTATCAAGGTTACGCAGCTTTTCGGCCAGCTCAAAACCATTCATCCCGGGCATGGATACATCCAGAATAAACAGTGCAAAGTCGTGCATCTTTGCAATTCCCAGCGCCATTTCACCGGATGTGGCTTTGAAGATCTCTGTCGGTTCCTTGCGAAGGACGGTTTCCAGCAGGATCAGATTTACTTCAAGGTCGTCAACAATGAGTATTTTGGGCTTTTCCAGTGTTGCCATAGTTTAACCTGTATTCGGTTTCCCGGATAAAATTAAGGTTTATCGGAATAAGACGGACCATTTTCCGCATTTTTCCTTATCCGGTTGTTGCGCAGTTTTTGTTCACTCCCTTTTTTAAAAATGCCTGCTTCCATAGTCAGGAGTGCAATTGCCACCGGTGGTTAATCGGGATTTTCAGAAAATGTAATCCCGAAAAGGGCAATAAAAAAGCCCGCTTTTGAAGGCGGGCTTTCATTTTCGTATTCCAGAGCGTATTATTTGATGACCAGCTTTTGCATTGTAGTTCCGTCAAGGGTTTCAACCTTAAGGAAATACACTCCGCTGCCGGCATTCAGATTGAGCTGCTGACGGTAATCGGACTGGCTGATGTAAATACTGCTTGTGTAAAGGGTTTCTCCGGTTGCATTCACGATGCTGATCCGTGCCCTGCCCTGCGATGCATTTCCGATTTCAAGGGTAAATTCGCCGTTGTTGGGGTTGGGGAATATGCGGATGCGGGCAGAGGAGTTGGTTTCAACGATTCCGGCACAAGCATCAACAGTTACGTTGATTGAAGCTTCTCCGGTACAGTTGTTGGCATCGGTTACCGTAAGGGTGTAAGTGGTGGTATTCAATCCCTGTGCAGCACCGGTAATCAGTATTTCACTGGTGTTTTCACCGTTTGACCATGCATACGTTGCATAACCGGCTTCACCGCTGAGGGTTAGCTGATGCGTGGTGCAAATGGTGGTGTCGGCCGGAAGAACCGGCTCCGGTGAATTTATAAGTACATCGTAGGTAGCTGTTGCCTCGCAGCCGTTGGCCGAACTGGTCTCCACAAGTGTAATAGTTCCCTGGCCGTTGCCGAACCAGTTTACTACCAGTTCGTTGCTGTTTGCTCCCGACACGATTTCACCGCCTTCGATAATCCAGTTGTATGTGTTGCCCTCAACCAGTGCAGTGTTATATGCAAGCTCGGTGGAATTGGCACATACCAGCGCATTGCCGTCGATGGCAGGCGTGGGCTGTGCATTTACAACTACTGCATAGTCAAGCGATTCGGAACAGCCGTAAGCTGTTGTTTCGGTTAGCTGAACAAATCCTTCTCCGGCTTCGTCCCATCTGATGGTAACTACTTCCGCATCATCCCCTTCTACGATAGTGCCGCCAAAGGCCTGCCATTGATATGTGTTGCCACTTCCGCCGGCCATATACTGAACTTCAGTCATCTGACAGGCTTCCGCAGCACCGGAGACTGCAGGTTCAGGCAACGGCCTGAACGTCAGAACGACGGTAGAAACCACTGGCTCGCAAATGTCGTTCACTGCAGTAAGAGTAAGTGTTACACTTCCTGCACCAAAGTCTTCAATACTGGGGGTATACCGCGGATTAAGGGCACTGCCGTCGTTAAAGCTGCCGTTACCGGAAGTACTCCATTCCAGGCTTGTATAGTTTTCGGCAGTTGCTTCAGTAGCAGAATAGTTGTCGCCTTCGCAGATGTCGGCCGAATTGCCTGCAAATACTGCAGGTGCAAGCTGGAACGATAAGGTTACGAAGTCGGTTGAGTCGTTGGTTGCAGGGTTTGAAGCGGTGAGCGACAGAACAACCGAACCGGCGGTAATGTCCTCTTCGCTTGGTGTGTAGATGGGGTCAAGGATGGTAGCATCGCTGAATTCGCCCGTACCTGTGGTTTCCCAGAGAAGCGAGGTATAGTTTATGGCAGATCCGGAGAGCTGATGGGTGCTGCCCTGACAGATGAGGGCATCTTCACCGGCCATTGCGGATGTTATGGCCGGCACAACATCAACCCATCCCTCGTAGCGGTTGCAGTTGGGGCGGGTAATGGTTACTTTAATCCGGGTTCCTTCCGTCTGTGGAGGAATGGTTATGTTTATGGTAGTAACAAATCCGGTAACGCCTGTTCCCAGTATTACGCCGTCAGCCGTAAGGCAAACGGTAGAGTTGGGAGATGCCGTGATGGTAAAATCGGTTGCGTTTTCAAAAATAGTTGGCTCATACGTGGCGCTGATGATCTGGGGAACCTCGGTGCAAACCCTGAGGAACGCATCGCCATGGTGATGGAAAAGGTGGTAGGTAACTTCTTTGTTGCCGGTATTGTTAGGCCAGCTCGACTGTCTGAGGAAGTATTTTCCGGCAGCATTTCCAAATGCGGGAAGCACACCCCTTGAATTGGGGGTAGTTCCGTACTGAGGCATAAAATTGGGCCACATATTGTCCATCATACCCCATACATACGTGTCGTTCACAAACGAATAGGAGGTTTCTGATGCCGCTGTAAGTCCAAGTGCACCAGCGGGCTGACCCATGGAAGTATGGCGGTGGAATTTTTCGGTAAAACATTCGCCGCTCCAGTTGTACTTGCCCGTGAGGCAGTTAATGGAAAGTACAAAGGTGAGGTCGGTGTTGGTTAAGCTGTTGATATTTGCATTCACGTACGAAGGTTCTCCCCAGCCGGTTTCCATACCATGGTCGCGGTGCATAAGCATGAATGACCCCGCATTAATGGCGTTGGTAACCATGGTGGAGGTTCCGCCACTCCATCCGCCCATGGATGACGGGGATGCAGGGATATAGCCAAGTCCGTTGGGGCCGAATACGTTAACAACGGTAGCTGTATTCTGAGCCGATGACCATGAGTTTCCGGGAGTACCCGAATAAATTTCGTTGATACGTACAGGATCTTTTCCCAGTACATTTCTCCAGAATCCGCCGACTGTTTCGGAACAGATCTGGAACCAGCGCTCGGTCTGCCATCCAAGGGCAGTAATCGGCCTGGCATAGAAGGATGGATTGGTGGGAGGAGTGCGTTCGTATTTCATGAACCTTCCAACCATCGACTCCAGCTGTGTTGCGTTCTGGGCAGTGATACGGGCAAAAATAATGTCGGGCATGTGGTTTCCTGAAACGTCGGCCAGAATATTGTCGGAAACGCAGTAGTTGTCGTAAATGGGAGAGGTAATGGAGTTTATATTGGCCGTGGGTTGACCGTAATCGCCAAGCAGCAATATGGCTGCGGGAGGAATGTCCCAGGTGTTGTATGCATTGTTTACATAGGTCTCAAGCATAGCAGCATTTACGTTGGTACCAATGCCTGCCAGTGTTACAACGCCGGTGTAAATACCTTCCTCGGTTCTGAACTTTTTGATGGAGTCGGCCCACTGAATGAAAATCGGATCATTAGGGGTAATGATCAGATAGTCGTAACCGGTGCCGCGGCTGTACATCGAAGCTCTGTTGCTGTAGTCGATCACCGGAAGACTGCTGTAGTTGAAAATGGCGTCTTCAAGAATGGCATCCCACCAGGGATTGCGGTATTTTTCTTCACCAAACTGACGGCTTCCGCCTTCAAACCGGATGTTGATCTCTATGTCGCGGTACACAACCAGCTCTTTGGTAACCGGATTGTACTGGAACGGGCTGATGCCCAGCATCGCAACTTCCACACCCCTGATAGAACTGAAATCGCCAAGCATAACCGGTTGTGCGGGGTAGAATTCGTTACGCGAATATATTTGTGAATTTTTTTCAAAATGGAGCGGTCCATCCTCTGTGTCTAGCGGGATTCGGGGAGCCGGAGCCATTTCGATGTTACTGAAGCGCTCGGTGCGTATGGTTACTACCTCTACCACCGGTGTTGCACCGTTGGGAATGGCAATGTAACGCGAAAAACTCGGAAGATCCGGAGCCCCTTCCTCGTTCTGGAGGAAGGATTCGGAGAAGGTAATGCCGGTCATCGACTCTCCGTTGACCTCACGGGCTTCCAAACCGAAATTTTCAATTGAAAAATTCAGGCTGAGACCGTCTGTTCCCTGACGGTTCAAGCTCAGTCCCTGTTTTCCCCAGCTGTCGGAATAACGGTAATCCTGTGCATACCCCGATGCGGAAATCATCAAAACAATAGCCACCAGTACCATAGTGATTCTATTGCCTGAAAAGAACCTGCGTAAAGTTGTTTTCATGGTGTAATGTTGAAATGTTGTGTGTGATAATGCCCCGAAAGACAAATGATTGTCTTTTAAAGAGAAACTTAACGATCACAAAAATAATTAAAATCTTACACGATGATCAGTTTAAAGGAAAAAAGACTTTATTTGAAATCATTAAAAATAAGAATGCATTTTTCCGACGACTTCCCTGCTTAAGACCGGTTGTTAGTCCGGGGATGTAGTTTCACTTTCGTTACGGCACAGCTACCGGAATAATTTCAACGCTAAAAACATATATATATGCATAGGCTCAACGATCTTATACCGACGTAAGCTAAAAGGGCATCCACGGAAATCGATTACGTTTCCGGGGATGCCCTTTTAGATATAATTCAGGCAGATCCGTAATAACGAATCAGCGACAGGACTTTACGTTCTTTATTTTTCGATCAGAAGCTTGAGGGAATGTACTCCCTTTTCGCCTTTTAGCTGCATAAGGTAATTTCCCGAAGGCAATCCCGATGCATTCACAGGGCTTACACTTCCTGTATTAAGTTTCAGGGCGTTTGTCCGGTGTACGATTTTACCGGATGCATCCCGGATGGTAAGTTCATACTGTCCGTCAACCGCAATTCCCGGACGTATGCCGAAAATACCTGCTGAAGGATTCGGATAAACGAAGAATCCGGCATCGTATTCCTGAGCAGTGCCGGTACACGGACTGAAGGTCAGATTCACGGAAGCTTCGCTGCTGCATTGGTTTACATCGGTTATCAATACACTGTACACGGCTGTTCCGATTCCGGTTCCTGTTGTGTCGACCAGTATGGTTTGTGTGGTATATCCGCCTGGCGACCACAGATAGCTTACCTCTCCGCTGGTTACGGCAGTTAGTGCCACGGTATGATTTGCGCAGGCTATGGTATCGGCCGGCAGATATACATACGGAAGCTCGTTTGCAATAACTGAAAATACGCCCGTACCGGAAGCGGAGCATCCGTTAGCATCCGATACCGATGTTACGCTGAACTGGCTTGTAGTTTCAGGCGTAAGCGACAGGAGCGTCAAGGGATCGGTGGTTGTAAGGCTTCCATACCCTTCAATTTCGAGTATCCATGGCGGCGTACCACTGAGGCTGATATCAAGGATTACCGGAGATCCCTGGCAAACGGAGGTATCTCCCTGTAACGTTGCCGACGGCAGCGGCAGAAGCGTAAGAACTGTTTCTGCGGAAACTTCAGCACAGGGACTTGCGGCAAAGGCAGTAAGCGTAAGCACGACCATTCCGGCTGTATTGTCGTCGGTTCCCGGAATGTATTCTGTGCTGAGAGACGCGGGATCGGCAAACGTTCCGTCACCCGAAGTTGTCCATACTACTTCCGTATAGTTTTCTGCCATTCCGGATACAGAAACCAGGCTTCCCTGGCAGGCTTCCAGCTCGGGACCGGCTGAAACCGTTGCAGGAGTAGAGATGGAGAGATTCATGTTGTCGCTGATAACCTGTCCTTCAGGGCCGTTAACCGTTAATGTAAGCACCACGGCGCCCGCGCTGATGTCCTGTTCGCCCGGAAAATAGAATGTACTGAGCTGTGTGGCATCTTCAAACGTTCCGTCGCCCTGGGTGCTCCATGCGACGGTAGCCACATTGGTTGCCGATCCGTTAAGAAACAAGGACTCACCTGCACATACAGCCGCATCGGCACCGGCATAAGCAGTTGTTTGCAAAGGAGCGGGGAATATGATATAATCCACCCATGCACAGTCACTTCCGCCAACCACATACCAGTCTTTGCTGTATACCCATCGGAAGGTCTTTTCGCCCGGGGTTACGGCAAATTTTACCTGTACCCAGTCCTGTTCCCCCGACCATTGTCCGACCATGGTATTGCCGATGTAAAACTTGAGAAAATCGTAATCGGCCTCTGAAGAGACTTTCAGAAAAAACGAAATGGTATCGTTGTTCATAACGTTGTAGGTAATCTTCAGTTCACTGGTCGCGTTGTTGCCAATGGCTCCAGATTTTACGCTGTTATCGCCTTCGTAAACCTGATCGGTGGCGATTACCCATGGAGCCGAGCCGGCAGAAGCCCAGTCAAACTGCGAAAATCCACCGCTTTCCCAATCTTCCAGAATAAGGCCTACCGGCGATGGGAATGTTTTTGAAACCGTCACGTAATCGCCCGTAACCGTATAACTCAGGATGGCTGCATGGCCAATGGGTGTCTCTGGTGAAACGGTTACCTCAAAAGCAGCTGTCACGGCATTCAACTGCCCCGGTAATACGTCGCCGAGCTCAATTCCGGTTTCAGTTATGGTGAGATAAGGGCTGGTTGTTGTAAGTGTTGCCGTTACGTTACTGGTTGTATAGTCGCCCGGGTTGAATGTTAAAAAGTTGAGTGTGGCTGTTTCTCCCGGATCAAGCCTGCCGTTGGCGGATCCGCCTGCATCGTTGATTGTCATGCCCAATACCTGCAGCGAAGGGGCGTGCGCTTCCAGTGTAAAATTGCTCACAAATGTGCTGTCGTTCGCATCCGTTGCCGTAATGGTAAATACGACGGTTTCTGCATCCGGTATATCCTGTGCGGCAGTTATCGAATAAGCTCCTGCAACCGCCTTAATTTCACCCGTCGCTACGTCCCCGAAAAATTCCGTATTGTCGTTTATCACCACATAAGGATTTTCGGTCGATAAAGTGGCTGTTACAGCGGAGGCGGGCTGGTCGCCGATGTTTTCAAGGCTGATGTCGAGCAGTATGGTTTCACCGAAATCGAAAAGGGAATTTCCATTGCCGGCAACATCGTTAATCTGCTTTGAATGAAAGATAACCCATGGCTGGTTTGGCGGAGGACCTGAACGGAATGCTGAAACATAGGTCATGGCATGCCCTGTTCTGTTGTCGGTCCAGACCGGATATACCCAGCGGTCGTATGAATGAATTCCGAGATAGTCTCCGAAATAACCGCCTGCCAGGTTGGGAATGGGAGAGGGAGTAAAGGCAACATCGCTTACCCTCATGTCTTCCCAGGTATCGCCTCCGTCGTTGGAGGTGGAAACATATACTTCACACTGAGATGCCTGCACAGCCCTGTCGTCGTAATAAACCACACTCAGGTTGCCGTTTACGGGGTCGCAGGTAATCCAGGGGAAGTAATGCTGTTTACCCAATCCGGCCGGATCCTGGTTTACCCGTACTGGAGCCGACCAGGTAGCTCCCTGATCCGTGGAGCGTATCATATATACATCCATATCGTTCCCGGTGTTAATACCAGGAAAGCCGATGTTAGGCCAAACCACGTATATGGTGCCACGGTTGGGACCATTACTGATGTCAACGGCCATGGAAGGGAATGCATTTACCCGCATATCTTTTGAGGTTCCGCTGTTGCGGATTCCCCGGATGTTGCTGATGATCCGTGTTGCCGGCAACCAGGAAGCCCCTCCGTTAAACGAACGGGCCATGCCAATGGCATTTTCGTCCGTAGGCCAGTTGTCGTAGATGGCCCAAATGGCATAAACTTCTCCGAGAGGACCGGTATGGATGTTTACGCCCTGATTGTGGCTTCCTGCATTAATGGCAGAACTTATATTTACCGAAGCTGACCAGGTCAGGCCCTGATCGGTGGAGCGGCTGATCTCTATTTCCGTATCGTTGGCCCCGCCGAAGTTTGTCCAGGCATCGTAAAGGTTGCCTTCGTGCGGACTTGTAATGCTGTTGTCGATCCACATGTGGTTTTTATCGAGCAGCGAGCTGTACCCCCCCGGTGAAGGTGCTACAAGCACCGGTGTCCAGGTGTTACCCTGATCGGTTGAATAGGAGATGCCCTGTCCGCCCGATGAATGAATGTACCCAACATAATACCACCCGTTAAGACCGATGGCTGTAGTAGGGTCTCCGCTGTTTTGCCCGCCGGCACCCTGCAGTTGTCCGTCCCAGTTGTCGCCTGAATCTTCCGACATAAAACTGTTTGCTCCATAAACCGTAGTCATTGGCCTGTCGGTGGAATTATTCGAATTCAGAACCATCGCCGGATTGGCAGGATTTACGAAAATGGAGTTCTCGCTCTGAGTGGATGTGGCCGATGTTACCGGTACATCGGGAGAGTCGTCCGTCATGCTGCCCCTTCCGGTTAATCTGCTGCTTTTATATATCCCAACCGGAGCTTTATGCTCCTGTTCCACAGGTACCAGCCCCAGTGAAGCCATCCTTCTCCAGTAGGCCATATTGTCGATGCGCGAATCTGTCTTCAATTTCACAGGTACGGGATCATCGGGCATGTACATCTGTTTTTTTGGCTTCTGGGCCGAAAGGGTGCCGGCTGTTATCACTAACACCAGCAGCATAGGAATAAGGCGTTGTTTCACTGTGTGGGGTGTATTTGTTTATGTTTCAATTTATTAAGGCAGTATAATCAAAATCGCCGGTCATGAATGCAAATACTCAACCGGATCGATTTATCTGTGGTTATTGTACAACCAGCTTAAGGGTCGTATTTATCGTTTCACTGCTAAGATTCAGCAGATAGAATCCCGGTGAAATATTAGAAAGGTCGAGCAGTACTTCCGAATTGCCGCTTGCCTTTCCAAAATGTTTCAGCTCACGTCCCGCCGGATCGCAGAGACGGAGTACGGCACTTCCGTTAAACGGTCCGGTTATAACCCTTGCCCGGTCGGCGGCAGGATTCGGGAATATCTTCAGCATGCCTGTACTGCTTTCGATGAACTCTGTTCCTACTCCGGTGTCAACGGGCGGAAATACAATGTAGTCGATCCAGGCAGCATCCGAACCGTTTGAGACATACGTGTCTTTAATGTATCTCCACTGGAATGTCCGGTTGCCGGCATTTACCGGAAAACTAACATGGGTCCAGACTGTTTCACCCGACCACTCCCCAACCAGATCCGAATCAATGTAAAAGCGCAGGAAATCGTAATCATCTTCAGAAGAAACCTTCACGAAGAAAGATATCTGATTGTCGGAAAGTACAGTATAGGTAACCGACAGGTCTGACTTCTGATTGTGGTTTATTTGTCCCGACCGGGCTGCAAAATTCATTTGGTATGCATTGGAGTTGCTGATGGTCCAGGAAGCCTCCCCTCCGTGAACCCAGGGGTGCATGCTGAAATCGCCCGATTCAAAATCTTCGAATATGAGTCCGGCAGTAAAGTGGTATTCCTGCTGTAGTATAATCTCGGGAGGACTGTTTTTGGTAACCGACAAAAGGAAGGTGAGAGGAGTGCCCACAGGAGCAGCGGATGAAACGCTGATGCCTGGGAAACTTGCCGTTTCCTGAGTTTGGGCCGCTATGGCGATTTCGTTAATAATGCTTTGCGGGATGCTTACATACGTGCTGTTACAGGTGAGCGTTGCGGTAAGCGGACTGCTGTTGCTGTGCCCACTGTTGAGCAGCGTTATATTAAGGTCGAAGATTTCTCCCGGATCCGGGTTGCCGTTGTCGTTATCGGCCACTTCGGCACTTCCCGCTTCTATCTTCATGGCATATGCTGTTAACTGAAATGCCGAAAGCCACGTTTCTCCGGCCGTTACTGTAAGGGTAAATTCGATTACGTGATTGTCTGGGACGTCTTCGTTGAGTACGAATGTGAAAGCATTTTCCATAAGAACGGTTGCCCCTGCCGCAATATTCCCGTATTGCTGTGCGGAGTCGGTGATGCTGACGTTGGGATCGTTCGTGCTGAGAACTGCACTTACATTTTCAGCATCCCCGAGTCCGGCATTATATAAGCCGACGTGCAGTTGTATGGTTTCTCCGAAATCGGCCAAACCGTTGTTATTTCCGGCTTCATCGTTGATGGTATAAACATCGAAATGCACATAGGGAGCGTTGCCCGCTGAAAAGGTGATGGGATAATACACCGGAAGGCAGTTGTATCCGGAGATTACAAGTTGTGCTTCTCCCGGACTTGTCACCGGAGGATCGATTACTACGGTGGCGATGCCATTGGTTCCGGTTATTCCTTTCCCGCATAAAACGCCGTTTTTCAGCAGGGCGGCAGTTAGTCCGGGTGCCGGATTGCCCAGTGTAGTTACGGTAACGTCAAATTGCATTGTGCCGGTGGCAAGGCTTGCAGGGTATGAGGCTGCGATGGGAATTGGCTCGCCGGCCCACAGCTGCATTGCCGGATCACCAAGTACGTTGCAGTCGTAAAAGCACCAGCGCAAAGCACCCTCTTCCCACTGACCCGGCGCATTAACCCAAGGCGAGGTGGCGGCTTTCGATTCGGCATGGGCCTGACCTATCCTTCCGAATTTGTCGGTGAACAGGGCGTCGGTAAATTCGCGGTGCAGGTGGGCCGAAGGGCCTTCCGTTTGTCCTTCATTAAACCATCCGTATCTGGAATTTCCGATAAACGCTGCACCGAAATTGTCGATGCTTACTATCTTTTCCGCAATGCAGTCGTTTACGTCGAACGCTCCGCAAATACAGCCGTGGGTGTATATTACCGGGAAATTGTGCAGTATGCCGTTTACTCCTGAAAAGTTCTGGTTAGTAATATCCCAGCTGTTCAGTTTCATAACATACGAATCGTTTGCGTGACCCGAATGGTGGATGTAGTTCCGGCCCGCATTTATAGCATTCATCAGCATGTATTTATCCCAGGTAACGTTCTCATCGTAAAGCCTTTCGATGTTCTGCGATTCGGGAATACCGGTAGTGGTATAGCCGTTGTCGTCGCGTGTGCCTATGAGCAGTTCCAGGTAATCCGAACCCCAGGTGTCGGGGTTGTAATACAGGTTTTCGCCTGCCAGAAGAGGATTCCTTAATTCTCCCAAAACCGGCTGGTTCTGGTAACGGGTGGTTTTATTCATCATGGCGGCAAGTTCCGCAGAGGTGCTGAACGACATACGCCCAACCGAAACTTCCGGCAGCAGGTCGTCTTCTCCCGGCTCGCCCCAACGGTTGTCCCCGTCGGTGTTCCAGTTACCGTCGAGTGCCGAATAGTAAAGGTCCGAAGGGATGTTGTTGTCCTCATAAACCGTGGAGGACTGAACGCTGCAGTAGAATCCGCGGAAAGGAACGTGTTCCACATCTCCTCCAAGAACCACGTGTTCGATGCCGAACTGCTGATACTGCTGTTTGATGTAATTGCGGATTTTTTCGGGCATATCGGTACCGCTTACATTTGCCTGTATAAACTCCGTGGTGGCAACCTGAGTTTTCATACCTCTGGGAAGGTAGAGCTGGGCGTAGGCTTCAAACGATGGGGAAAAAGCCTGGGGTGTGATAACCAGAATCTGGTAGTCGTTCTGGCTGGCTGCCGGTGAAGGATACCTCTGCGATATGCCCCGGTTTTGAATTCCTGCCTGGTTCTGGATGGCTCTGGCCGACGCGGGAGTCAGGTTTTTCAACGCCTCCCGGCCGCGTTTGCTTTCCCGGGTTTCGATGCGGACGGTTATTTTGCTGTAGTAATGAACTTCTCCGGTAGCCGGAATGTAACTTAAAGGTGTGATGACCGTTTGCGCTATTCCGTAACCGTTGCGGTAATGGGTGCTCAGTTGGCCGGTAGCTTCGGAAGGATGGGCTTTGGTTGAAGTATAGATTTCGCCTTGTATTGGTCCGGCAGAAAATCCGGGATCGGAGTAAGGGCGTGAAAAACCTGCCGGTGCCAGATTAAATCTTCCCGGTATCAGAGTCTCACCTTCTTTGCTGATGGAAATGGCGATGGCTTCGTGCCCGGGAGGAATCAGAAGACTGACGGCCTGGAAGGGAAGCAAAGGCTCGCCGGGTTTCCCGTGAAGCTGTGATCCGGGAAAGGTTATCAGCTGATGCCGGCCGTTGATTACAATCTCCGGTTTGACAAAGGTAAAGGTGTGTTCAGTCGTTTGTGCAAACGATAATCCTCCGATGGCTACGCTCAGAAGAATCAGCAGTAGTTTTTTCATGGGGTGTTCTTACTTCGGCGAAAGCCGAAAAATTATTGGTAATTAAGAGATTTTATAAAAAGTGCTGTTACCGGGTGATCATCAGCTTTTGTGTTGTACCGCTGCCGTCGGGGTACTTCAGGCTGAGCAGATATATACCCGGATTGTATGGTGAAAGGTCAAGGACTAAGGTATCGGCACCGTCGGGGCGAAGTTGGGCTATTATTCTTCCCGAAAAGTCGGTGAGTATCAATGTGGCATCTGCCGTCAGCTTCGGAAGCAGTAAAACGGTGCTGTTACCGGAAGGATTGGGCATAATGCACGGCATGGCCGGTTCTCCCTGGTTTGCCCGTTCCAGCATATCAAGGTACAAATTGTGATTCGTGGTGTCGCCGGATGCAACGTAAACCGTATCGCATTTGTAGAAGTTTTCACTCTGTTTTTCGGCGCACAATTTCACATAACCGGTATCGGCCTGAATCCGGTACCGGCCTGCGTTATCCGAAAAAGTGGTATAGATGCCGGTATAGACTTCCGCATCTGCAACGGGCTCAAATAGTGGAAATGGTGAATAAACAATTCCTTCAATCCAGCCGGTTGTGTCGGGTGGCGGAGGAGCGGGAATTGTTGCTTCCAGGGCATCCAGGTCGAATCCGGCATCGCTTGCCTGCGCCGTTCCGTCGCCGTCGTCGGTAATTTTAAAGTACCGTGCTTCGAGAAGTCCGCCAGATGCCAGGTCGAAGGAGAAGGTGCCTGAACCGGAACCCAGCAGAATCCAGGGACCATCCATGCTGCTTCCCGCAAACACTTGGTAGCCTTCGGGTGTGGCATCGTTTTCATGAACGGTGATGTCGGCTCCTTCTGCATCGGCTACGGGAGTACCCATGTCGAGTACCACCCATCCGTATCTGCCAATGGAATAGCGGACGTTGTCGGGCGGACCCGTTGCAGCAGGGGTAAAGCCCTCATCCGCCGGATTGTTGCCGGGTATCCGGCAGCTGATGATTCTGCGTGCATAATGTGAGGGAGCAGGCTGCAATACAAAATCGACCGTTGTAACGCTGCGGTCGGTAACCGGAATACTGTACTCTGTTGCCGGTTCATAACCGTTGGCAACTGCCTTTACGTTGTACTGACCCGGAACAAGAAATTTGTGAAAATCGCCTGCCACCGGATCGTTGTGTACAGGGAACATATTATTGACATAAATAGTGGCAGGAACCGGCTCTCCGGTATTTGCATCCGTTACGGTCCCGCGTATGCCGTACCCTGAATATTCAACCATTTCGAGCATGGACTGTTTGTTTTTCAGGTAATAGGGTACAATCTGGGATGCGGGCGGTTGTTTGCTGAGAGAAATTTCAACCGACCAGCTTATGGCGCCGAGGGCACCGTAGCCAAAGTCTTTGGTGCTTCCGTTAATGGCATACATTCCTGTAAAGCCCTGCCCGAAAGGAATGGATGTATATCCTGAAACCGCTGCATAACGGGAGGCCAGAAAGTTGTGCTGTGCGGCGTCGGGAGTTGGGGCCTGGCGGTAACTCCAGGGATAGCTGATGTATTCGGTTCCGCTGTGATAACTGAGGTGCATCACAAACTGGTTTTCGGTCATGATCTTTCGCAAGGCCTTTGTTTCCGGCTGTGAAAAGGCGGAAGGACTATTCCCTTCGGCATTCCACATGTAGCCGCAGTCACGGTTTATGTCAATCCCGGCCTGGTTATACCTGGTCATATAATTACGACCGTAAGGGTTGAGGCAGTATACGATGAAGATTTCACGCTCGTTTACCAGTCCGGTGATGTATGGATCGTTGTTGTACCCAAGACAAAGGTCGCGGGCAAAACGGATCATATTTTCTGGACCCCCGACCTCATCGCCGTGAATTCCGCCGTCGAACAGAATTTCAGGCTCGTTTTCATCCTCTATGACATTGTCGCTAATCTTGAGAACGTAAATATTGCTGAATCCGGTTGCGATGCCGATAATCTCCCGGGAACATATTTCGGGGAAGTTGGTTGCCAGACTGTCGGCGATCTCATCGAGTTCGGCAACCGTGTAATATCCCGAAGGAACACCCCTTGATCCGTAGGATGCTGACCAGGCATTCAGGTTTTCAATTTCAACCTCATAAGGGATCCCTTTACCGGATAACAGCTTGAGTTCGTCCGGTGTGATGTAGCATCTCAGGAATCCATTGCCCTGCTCAGCATCGGTTCCCATACTCCGGATAAAATCATAATGCACAGTTTCAGAGGGAAATACTTTTACCTGCATTTGATTTTCCAGCCAGGGAGATTGTGCGTCTGCATAGAAAGCCAGAATAAATAATGCCGGAATTAGGAGCCATTTCATATGAATCCGGATTAAATAAGAAGGTTGGAATTGGACGCAGTAAACCTATAAAAAAATCGTATTACTGCGACACTTTTTTACTACAGGTTTTTCACCGGTAAAAAAAAGGAGGCTGATTTGATTTTTCCGGAAATCAAATCAGCCTCATAAAATGGTTTAGACAGGAAATTTCAGTCGCCGATTTCGCGGATGCATGACTTGATCAGGCGTCGAGTCTGGCGAGGGCATAGGCATAGGCTCCGACCGAGACGGCTCTTGATGTTCCCAGCCTGCTGATGCCAACGCCGATTCGTTTCATGGGGTCATATTTTATTCGCCTGCTGCTGAACGGAACTTTTATTTCGCGGGTATCGCCCTCATAGAAAAGGTTGAATTCTCTTTCATCCTCCAGGTTAAAGGCTTTTATTTCCATACGATCGAGTGCAGTGCCGACCATGGTTGTTAAGTTGGTATTCATTTCATCTACCAGTCGCTGCAAAAATAAGGGGTAAGCACCTGCCAGTCCGCCTCCTATAACCACGAGTCCGTCGATCAGGGTTATAGCGTTGGCGATGGAATCGCCGGCAACTTCGGCCATGCGGTGAAATGCCATGATGGCAGCTTCCCTGTTGCCTTCCCTGAGTCCCATCCCGATTTCAAAAATTTCCCGGGGTTCCGGGCACTGGTTAAAATCGAGGCCGGTTTCGCGGCAATAGATGCGGCGTATGCCGCGTATGCTGACGTTTTCTTCAACGCTTGCATTGGTATGCAGCTTGTTGCGCATGCGGTTGATCTCTCCCTGTGCCGAATTGTCGCCCATAAACAACTGCCCTCTGCTTACGATTCCGCCGCCATAACCGGTTCCAAAGGTAACCCCCAGAAGGTTCTGGTAGTTTTTGGGACTGGCGCTGCTGCGGATGCGCTCGTTGATCTCGGGCAGCAGACCGGCAATTGCTTCACCGTAAGCAAACAGATCGCCGTCGTTGTTGATGAAAACCGGAATACCGAACTTCTCCTCAAGCATAGGACCAAGCGCAACCCCGCCCCTGAACGTGGGAAGATTCTCCAGGTCACCTATAATCCCGAGTTCGTATTCAGCAGGTCCGGGAAAACAAAAACTGATGGCGACGGGATTTACGTTCAGCTTCGATTTTACCTCGTTAAATCCCTGGATAATCTTGTTCAGGACAATCTCGAGCGTGCTGCCCTCCGCCGGAATGCGAATGGGTTCGATGATTTCTTCCTCGGACTGAACTGCCGAGAAAACAAAATTTGTTCCCCCTGCATCGAGGGTCATAACAATGCGTTTGTCGTTGTTATATCGCATAGGATCGCAGTTTTTGCTGAATTACTAATGAAGGAATTCTCTGGCTTAGTGTACGGTTTACACCCTCATTCCCTGCTGCGAATGTACAACATCAGGGGTGATTTTCAAACATAAATATCCCGTTTTCTGTCCTGAGCGGTTCCTTTTTAGGGTATAAATCACCCGTGACAAGCAGGGATTTCCTGCATCCATTGAACGGAAGATGCCGGTAACACTATAGATTCTGAGCCGGAGAGTTAATAGCTTTTTATAGTTTTGACTTTTTCCCGGTATTGCGCAATCACCATCTTCTGCTCGTTGATGCGAATGCCGATCTGATCCTGAGTCTGAAGGTTGAGGTCGATGCTGTTTCTGCTGTCCCGGATGCGGTCGTTCGAACGGATAATCCGGTTTTCGGCAGCGTCCGCTTTTTTCATCAGGGATTTTTTCTCTTTTTGGGATTTTTTCAGTTCCGATTCCACAATTTTCCTTGCCCCGGGCTCCGTGATCAGGCTGAGGTCGGTCGATAAGGCATCGATTGCCTCATCTTTGACTTTTATTTGCTTCTGAATGGAAAGAATGTTGTCGTTCTCTTTTGCAATTGAATTGTTGGCCGATTGCACTTTTTTATCCAGTTTTGTCCTGGTTTTTCTAACAGTCGAAAGCTCCTTTTCCATAGTTTTGAGCTTGGCTTCCTCATCAGCCAATTGTCCCTCCGCTATCTTAAGATATTCATCCTTAGCAAACCGGAGTAAAGTCTTTTTTAAATTGTCGTATTCCCGGGTACCTCTTGTTGCAAATTCTCCCCGCATTATTTCAACTCCGGCAAACAGATATACTGCAGTATCCTGTCCGAGCAGCCGGCTTTCGATGTTGATTGGACCACTGTGAACGCCTTTGATGATGGCACCAAATATGGAAACATCGTTGGCTGTGGTAACGGGTTTCGACTTTGTACCTTTCTGGATTTCCTTTGTCCAGCTTTTTCGGATGGTTTCAAGATTGGCTTCAGGTATGCTTACCCAGATCCCCGGCATCTCAACATTGCCAAATGTGAGTGTATCGTCCGCAAAGGTTATGGGTTTCTGCGCCCTCACATCCGGAAAAAGCATGGAAAGGACGAAAAGAAGGAGGATAAATTTCTTCATATTATATTTTTTTTGATAGGTTTCGGGTCAGAGTATCATTCAGGAATATTGCCATTACTGTCATTGAAGCAATCCGGCGTACCGGCTTTCCATAGCCAAACCTAACAAATATAGTGCAATTTGATGCATGAGCGAAACGGTACGGGACTTTTTCTGATGAATAAAATATATCAGATAAATGCGTTGCATCGGATTGCGTGAATACTTTTCCAATTCTTCTTTCGGAGCTTTGAAAGCCTCGTCAGTAAGAATGAAGGTATTTGCCTGAAATTGCCATTTGAAAAAGGGAGATTTCCTTTTACGGCATCAGAAACGGCCGGGAAGAGCGGAGGGCGGAACGTCGCGAGCCTTGGCCTTTTCTGCCATTTCAAAAACGAGCTCGCCTCCGTTCATGATATCTTCATGCTTAATAAACAGATTGTTATAAGGTACTCCATTCAACGTTACCGACTTTACATAAACATTCCGTGGTTTCTGGTTTTTCACCTTAATGGTAAAGATATTGCCGTTTTCAAGGTTTAATATGGCTTCCTCCACCGCCGGACTTCCCAGCACGTATTCGGTACTTCCCGGGCATACGGGATAGAATCCCAATGCGCTGAAGATGTACCAGGCCGACATCTGTCCACAGTCGTCGTTGCCCGGCAGTCCGTCGGGACCGGTATCGTAAAGCTGATCCATGATCATCCTTACACGCTCCTGTGTTTTTTCCGGCGCACCGGAATAGCTGTAGAGATAAGGTATATGGTGACTGGGTTCGTTCCCGTGCACGTAGTTGCCTATGATTCCACGCCGGTCGATGTCTTCCGATTCGCCAATATGGTGATCATCCAGGCTCATGGTGAAGAGTTTGTCAAGATGATTTGTAAACGTTTTATTACCTCCTGCCCATCCGATCAGGTCTGCAACATTATGCGGAACGAAGAGCGAATAATTCCACGCATTGCCTTCAATATATCCCTGTCCCTCGGTTTTAAGCGGGTCGAAGCCGGACTGCCATGAGCCGTCGTAATTGCGGGGCCGCATGAACCCGCTCACCGAATCGTATATGTTGCGGTAATTCATCGCCCTGCGGTCGTAAATGCCGGCCAGTCCCCTGTGTCCCGCTTTCTCCGCCATACGGGCAATGCACCAGTCGTCGTATGCATATTCCAGTGTTTTTGAAGCTGCATTTGGCGATCGGTCGGCCGCGACGTATCCAAGTCTGATGTAGTCGCCAATGCCGTCGTACGGGGCATAGGTTGCGCTGGCGTCCATGGCTTCAAGCGCTTCGCTGGCATCAAATCCTGTTATACCCTTAACGTATGCATCTGCAATAACCGGTACCGAATGGTACCCAATCATACACCAGTTCTCGTTGCCGTGATGCGACCATACGGGAAGTATGCCGTGCACGCTCTGTTTCCGGTGTGCCAGCATCGACTTTACCATGGACGATGTCCGGCCGGGCTGTACCAGGGTTAGCAGGGGGTGAAGTGCCCGGAAGGTATCCCAAAGTGAGAAGGTGCTGTAATTGACAAAGCCATCCGCCGTGTGAATGTTCTGGTCGATGCCCCGGTACCGTTTGTCAATATCCATGTAAACCGTTGGTGAAAGATATGCATGATACACGGCTGTGTAGAAGTTGCGCATTACCTTGTCGGATGCCTTGATCTGCAGCCGGTTCAGCTCGCGTGTCCAGGCTCCGTATGCCTGCCGGCGTATGCGTTCAAAATCGAAATCGACAATTTCAGCCCTGAGGTTTTTGAGTGCCCCTTCGGTGCTGACCGGTGAGATGGCAAACTTAACCATCAGAGATTCCCCGGCTTCCATATTAAACCGGAACCAGGCTCTGATATCGGTTCCGGCCATTTCGGGGAAGTTTTCCCGTTCATTGAATTTACGCCAGAATCCCCGGTAAATAACTTCCTCCTCCGTTTCATAACCGTATGCTTTCAGGGGTTTGGAAACAATCATTGCAAAGTAAATGGTACGGGTTCGCGCCCAACCGCGCGTTTGCCGGTATCCGGTGATAAGGGTGTCGTTCTCGACCCGCAGAAACTGCCAGATATTTTTTCCGGGGTAGTTGTAAATTCCCGCGCTCATATCCAGAATCAGGTTTGTTTCGCCGCTTTCGTCGTATGTATAACGGTGAAATCCGGAACGCTCGGTGGCCGTAAGCTCGGCAAGTATACCGTAATCGTCGAGCTTTACCGAATAGTACCCCGGGACAGCCGATTCGCGTTCGTGCGAATACCTGCTCCTGTATCCCGACTCCGGATTGGAGGCCGTTCCGGGATTCAGCCGGAGTTCTCCCGTGACAGGCATCAGCAGGAAATCGCCAAGATCGCTGTGGCCGGTTCCCGAAAAATGGGTATGACTGAAACCGCAAATGGTGGGGTCTTCGTAACGGTATCCTGCACAGTAGCCATATACCTCACCGTTGTAACCCTTACCGGTTGAATAGGGAACGGTATCGGTGTCCGGACTCAGCTGCACCATCCCGAAAGGGTAAGAAGCGCCGGGATAGGTGTGGCCCATGTTTCCGGTTCCGGTAAATGGGTCGACATAATCTGCAGGATTCTGGGCCGAAAGGTTAACCCACACGCTGAAAAGTATCAAAAATATAATTGCTCTCATGGTTTTGATATAAATACGGAATTCCCGTGCAGCGATGTCCTTTACGTTTAATGTGCCTCCAGCCAGTTTGAGCCTGTGCTCATTTCCACTTCAACGGGAATGCTCAGCTCAATGGCGCTTTTCATCAGTCGTTCTATTATGGGTTTCACGGTCTCCACCTCTTCCTGGTGAACGTCAAAAACAAGTTCGTCGTGTACCTGAAGTATCATCTTCGAGCGGAGCTTTTTGCGGTTGAATTCTTCGAAAATATTAATCATTGCAATTTTGATCATATCGGCCGATGATCCCTGTATGGGTGCATTGATGGCATTTCGCTCTGCAAAACCTCTCACCACTGCATTTCCCGAGTTGATGTCGCGCAGATAACGCCTTCTCTTTTTGATGGTTTCAACGTATCCGTTCTCTCTGGCAAAGGCTATGGTTGTGTCCATGTATTTTTTAATTCCCGGGAACCGTTCAAAATACTGGCGGATGATATCACCGGCTTCTTTTCTGGGGATGTTGAGCCGCTCCGAAAGTCCGAAGGCAGAAATTCCATAGATGATTCCGAAGTTCACGGTTTTGGCATTGCGCCGCATTTCCCGTGTTACGTCCTCTATTTCCACGTTGTAGATGCGCGCTGCCGTAGCGGTATGGATGTCGAGTCCATGCCGGAATGCTTCCTTCATCGCCTCATCGCCGCTCATGTGCGCAATCAGCCTGAGCTCTATCTGAGAATAGTCGGCCGAAAGCAGGGTAAACCGATCGTTTCTCGGCACAAAAGCTTTCCGGATCTCCCGTCCTCTCTCGGTACGTATTGGGATATTCTGCAGATTTGGATTGTTGGAACTCAGCCTCCCGGTGGAGGCAACGGCCTGATTGTAGGAAGTGTGGATGCGCCCGGTGCGCGGATTTACCAGCAACGGCAGGGTGTCGACATAGGTCGATTTAAGCTTTGTCAGCGATCTGTAATCAAGTATTTGCTGAATAATGGGATGTTTGTTTATAAGCTTCTGTAAAACATCCTCGCTCGTGGAATGCTGTTTGGTTTTCGTCTGTTTCGGATTGTCGCTCAGCTGCATTTTGTCGAACAGAATCTCCCCGAGCTGTTTTGGTGATGCTATATTAAACGTTCCTCCGGCCAGTCGGTATATTTCCTGTTCCATTTCCCGGATCTCTTTTTCGAGCTGTTCCGAGAACTGATTCAGGTTTTCACTGTCGATTTTCACTCCTTCCGATTCCATTGCTGCCAGAACGCGGACAAGAGGCATTTCGATCTCTTCGAACAGGGCGCGCGTATCTGTATGGTCGAGCATAGGCTCAAAGACTCCTCTCAGTTGCAGCGTGATGTCGGCATCCTCACAGGCGTATTCCTTTTGTGCACCCAGTTCTACCGATCGCATTCCGGACTGGTTTTTGCCCTTTTTGCCTATCAGATCTTCAATCGGAACCGGATTATACTGCAAATAGGTTCTTGCCAGGAAATCCATGTTATGCCGAAGGTCGGGTTCGATCAGGTAATGGGCGATCATGGTGTCGAAAAGCGGTCCGTTCACCTGTATGTCGTACCATTTCAGGACGGCTATATCGTATTTGAGGTTTTGTCCGGTTTTTTCTATTCGTTCATCGGCAAAGGCTCCGGCAAACTGTTCAACCACATTTGCCGCTTCGTTGTAAGATTCGGGGATTGGGACATACCAGGCTTCCCCGGGTGTGACGGCAAACGCAATACCGACCAGTTCCACATTGTTGGCGTTTAGTCCCGTGGTTTCCGTGTCGAAGCAGAACATTTTCGAGCGGTTCAGGATTTCTGCCAGCTCTTTCTGTTTTTCGGGAGTGTCGGCCAGATGATAGGTATGCGGAACCTCACTCAGTGTTTTCAGGTCTCTATCCGATCCCGATGAAATTCCGGCTGAAGCGAACAAATCGGGCTGTATGCCTTCCTGCGGTGAGGGTTTCCTGTCGGTATCGCCGAAAACACGTTTGGCAAAGGTGCGGAATTCGAGCTCTTCAAACAGTGCTTTCAGGGCCGGCTCATCCGGAGGGCTGAGCTTCAGTTTTTCTTCCTCAAAGGATACCGGTACATCCAGGATGATGGTAGCCAGCTGTTTCGACATAAGTGCCTGCTCTGCATTCTCCAGGATTTTATTGCGCATGGCTTCTTTTTCCATACTGCCGGCCTGTTTGATTAGGTTTTCAACCGTATCGTATTCTTCCAGCAGTTTGCGGGCAGTTTTCTCTCCCACTCCCGGAATTCCGGGGATATTGTCGGATGCATCGCCCCAGAGTCCGAGCATATCGATCACCTGTGAAGGCCGTTTTACGCCGAATTTTTCGCATACTTCCTTTACCCCCATTATTACGGCAGGTTCACCGGGCTTGCCGGGTTTGTACTGCAGCACATTCTCCGTCACCAGCTGTCCGAAATCCTTATCGGGCGTCATCATGTACACGGTAAATCCTTCCGCTTCTGCTTTCCGGGCGATGGTACCAATGATGTCGTCGGCTTCATATCCGTCGAGTGCCAGTATCGGGATGTTAAATCCTTTAAGAAGTTCGATGATGTAAGGGATGGCTGTACCGATATCTTCGGGCATGGCCTCCCGGTTAGCCTTGTATGCGGTAAATTCTTCATGCCTTACGGTGGGGGCGTGGGTGTCGAACGCAACCCCGATGTGGGTAGGTTTTTCATTTTTTATTACATCAAACAGCGAATTGGCAAAACCCAGTATTGCTGAGGTATTTAATCCCTTCGACGTGATGCGCGGATTTTTGTTAAGAGCATAATATGCCCTATAGATCAAAGCCATGGCATCAAGCAAAAAGAGTCTTTTTCCGGGGGTCGGCATTTTCTGGAAGGGTTTAGGGGTTGTAAAATCCGGTAGTCGTTACCGGCCATAAAAGGCAAAGATAAGAAACAGAGGGGTTGGTTCCGGAGGTAAGCTTACAAATGATGCGACAGGCAGGGTTTGGGAAGGTAATTTTCTTATTTTTGCCTGTAACCAATTTTTTCGGCCATGAATAACTACAGTGGTAGCCTTGTGTCGAAGCTTCCCTTTACAGGTACGAGCATTTTTGCCGTAATGTCGGCTCTTGCCCGGGAGCACAACGCTATCAATCTTTCCCAGGGATTTCCGGATTTTCCGATTTCAGAGGAGTTGATAAAGCTGGTAAACAGCTATATGAAAAAGGGCTTCAATCAGTATGCGCCTATGCCCGGCATACTGCCGCTTCGGGAAAGAATTTCTGAGATGTTCGAAACACGTTATGGTGCTGCGTATCATCCCGAATCGGAAATTACCGTTACCGCAGGTGCAACGCAGGGTATCTTCAGCATTATTGCTGCCTTTATCAGACCGGGCGATGAGGTAATTGTTTTCGAACCGGCATACGACAGCTATGCCCCGGCAGTCATGCTGCAGGGTGGAATGGTTAAGTATGCCAGACTCAGTGCCCCGGGTTACTCCATCAACTGGGATACATTCCCGGCACTTATCAGCGGACAAACCCGCATGATTATTCTGAACTCGCCCCATAATCCCACCGGTTCCGTTATTTGGGCCGAAGACCTTAAAAAACTTGAGATCCTGCTTAAGAACCGCGATATCCTGGTTCTGAGCGATGAAGTATACGAACACCTCATTTTCGACGGATTAATGCATCAAAGCGTATGCCGATTCCCGGAACTGGCTTCCCGCAGTCTGGTGGTAGGTTCTTTTGGAAAAACGTTTCATGCTACCGGCTGGAAATGCGGTTTTGTGCTTGCTCCTCCCAATCTAACGTCGGAGTTCCGGAAAGTTCATCAGTTTGTTGTGTTTGCCGTTAATACGCCCGTTCAGCATGCCCTTGCTGATTTTCTGAAAGATCCGGCCAATTACAACAACCTTGGCAGTTTCTACCAGGAAAAGCGCGATATATTCCTGAAACTGGTAAGTGGTTCCCGATTCAAAGCCATTCCGGCTTCGGGCACTTATTTCCAGCTGCTCGATTACAGCCGTATCAGTGATGAGAAGGAGACCGCTTTTGCGGAAAGGCTTACACGGGAACACAAGATCGCTTCCGTTCCCGTTTCGCCCTTTTATCATAACCAGAAAGACAATAAAGTGCTGCGATTCTGCTTTGCAAAGACGGGGGAAACCCTCGAAAAGGCTGCAGAAATTCTGTGCCGCATATGATATGCCTGCTGTTTCGATTTGTAACAACCTAAAACATTGCACACATGAAACCTACCGACTCATTACGTGTAACCATTGTCCAGGCTCCGCTCGTGTGGGCTGGAAAAGTACAGAACCTGGAGTATTTCAGCAGGGTACTGGAAGCGATCGGCGAGGAACCCGATCTTGTGGTTCTTCCCGAGATGTTTGCCACCGGATTTCTGATGGATCCTGAAACGGTCGCAGAGCCTGTTAATGGCTCCGTGATTCAGTGGATGGCAGATCAGGCTGCACAGCTTGGTTGCGTTATCACGGGAAGTGTTGCTATCATTGAAAAAGGCAGGTTCTTTAACCGTCTTGTCTGGATGCGTCCCGACGGAAGCTGGTCGTATACCGACAAGCGCCATCTGTTCAGGATGGGCAATGAGCATCAGTACTTTCAGGCAGGCAGTAATCCCCTGATTGAAGAGCTGAAAGGCTGGAAAATCAAGCCACTGATATGTTACGATCTGAGATTTCCGGTATGGAGCAAAAACCGCATCATCGACGGAGCTTACGAATACGACCTCCTGATTTATGTGGCCAACTGGCCTGCCAGCCGCAGTTACGTTTGGAAAACCCTGCTCACCGCCCGGGCCATCGAAAACCAGGCTTACTGCATCGGTGTAAATCGTATCGGCGACGACGGCAAAGGCATCCCCCACAACGGCAGCAGCATGGTGCTCGACTTTAAGGGAAGGCTTATGCTCGAAGCTCCGGTCAATGAGCCTTTCACTGGTACTGCAACGCTCGATTTCAGTGAGCTGGAAGCGTTCAGGGAGCGATTTGCCGTTGGCCTCGACTGGGATACCTTCACCATAGAGTAACACGGTAAGCCGGGCATTTCCCGGTATCCGGATGTAATATCCCCAAAAGGGAAAAGAACCCTGAATTATGCGATTTGAAGATTCAAATTTTGAACCGGTAATAAAGAAAAACCTGGCTTTAACCGGCTTTACCAGGCCTACCGATATACAATTCAGAGCAATTCCGCCCATCCTCAGGGGTGAGGATGTTCTGGCCATTGCTCAGACAGGCACCGGTAAAACGGCAGCATTTGTTATCCCGGTTTTGAATCTGCTGATTAAAAATAAAGCAAGAGATCCGGGGATCCGGTGCCTGGTGATGGTTCCAACGCGTGAGCTCGCCAGCCAGATAACATCCGTTTTTGCAGCTCTGGGGAAAGGCAGCGGTATACGTACCCTCTCGCTCTTCGGCGGAGTAGAGCAAGACCCGCAGATTGCAACGCTGGAGAAGGGGGTGGACGTGCTGGTGGCTACCCCCGGGCGCATGTTCGACCTGGCCAGTCAGGGACATCTTCATCTTGGCCAGGTAAAAATCCTGGTGCTGGATGAAGCCGATCATATGCTCGATCTCGGTTTTATCAACGATATCCGCCAGTTGGTATCCCGACTTCCCGAACGCAGGCAAACCCTATTCTTTTCGGCAACCATCAACCCGGAAATCAAAAAACTGGCATATTCCCTGGTTCGGAATGCTATCCGGATACAGATATCACCAAAAGATCCGGTATCGAAAAACATCGACCACAGCGTTGCATTCATCGAAATGGACGATAAGCGCTTCTTTCTCGAACGGCTGATCAGGGAGAATGAAGAAAGTAAAATTCTGGTTTTTGTTAGAACACGCGTACGTGCCGAGCGGGTAGTTGCCGCACTTTCCAGGGTAGGTATCGGCAGCCATTTTCTGCATGGCGAGATGGATCAGCGGCAGCGTTTCGATACCCTTGACCAGTTCCGGAAAGGGACTTTCAAAATTTTAGTTGCTACCGACGTAAGTGCACGTGGAATCGATATTCCCGATGTGGATTTTGTGGTAAACTACGACATTCCCGAAAAGGCAGAGAATTACGTTCATCGCGTGGGGCGTACCGGACGGGGCGTACGCAGGGGAACCGCCATCTCGTTCTGCTGTGCATCCGAAAAGATCCTTCTCGAAGCCATTGAAGCCTTTACCCAGCAGGAAATACGGGTGATGAAGATCAATCGCGATGAATATGAAGCCATTGTGGATACCGCAACCGAAGGTCCCGACGACTGGAAAAAACTTATCCGGGATGCGGAACAAAATGAAATTAAGTTTAAAAAAGCGCGAAAAAGAAAATAGCAGGTACTGCATGTTCGCATCCGGCGGCTTTCGGGGTCGTTTTTTTACAAATTACTTACCTTTGCAGCGTTTTTTAAAGGCGAGCAGTGAAAGCTTCCCAACTGATTGAATTATACCGCAAGAGCGATGCTGTTGCGGCTATTGTTGATATATGCCGTTCGAAAGAGCCATTCCGGCTCAGCCTTGGCGGGATGACAGGATCGTCGCCAGCTGTAGCTGCAGCTGCCGTGTTTGCTAATTCCGGCCCCCTTCACCTTTTTATTCTTCCCGAAAAGGAAGAAGCTGCATATTTCTTCAACGACCTTGAGAATCTGCTTGGCGAACAGGAAACCCCCTTTCATAAGAAAAAGGTCCTCTTCTTTCCGACAACCTACCGCCGGCCTTACGAAATTGAGAAAACCGATAACATAAATGTGCTCTCGCGCACCGAAGTGATGAAGCGCATCGGTACCCGTGAAGGGGGAAGCCTGGTGGTTACATATCCCGAAGCTCTGGCCGAGAAGGTAGTAAGTAAGGCCTTCCTCAAAAAGAATACCCTGAAACTCGGACTCGGCGAAAGCCTGTCGATCGATTTTGTGATCGACCTGCTTGCAGAGTACAACTTCGAACGGGTTGATTTTGTGGTGGAACCCGGGCAGTATTCGCTCAGGGGAGGCATCATCGACGTATTTTCGTTTACCAACGACAGGCCTTACCGTATTGAATTCTTCGGCGATGAGGTGGAATCCATCCGCACCTTCGACCCGGGTAATCAGTTGTCGATCGACAAACTCGATCATATTACCATCACGCCAAATATTCAGGACCGGAATCTGGTCGAAAAGCGGGAGTCCTTTCTGTCGTATATCGGGAAAAATGCCGTAATCTGGGTACGCGACCTGGCCTTCGCCATCGACCGGATTGAAAAGGAGTTTTCTAAGGCTGAAGAGGCTTTTGCCGCACTGTCGAAGGATATTAAGCACATTGAACCCGCGGAGCTTTTTACTACAGCCTCCAGCTTCCGTTCCGACGTACTCGACCACGCTCTGATTGAATTCGGTACGCATTTCCTGATAAAGGATGCACAAATCTTTGATTTCAGAATGTTGCCTCAGCCATCTTTTAATAAGAATTTCGACCTGCTTATTAAAAATCTGGATGAGAACAGCCAGCAGGGCATTGCCAACCTGATTCTGGCCGACAATCCCAAACAAATAGAGCGCATTCATACTATTTTCGGCGACCTGAAAGCAAACCGCGGACTTCAGAATCCGGAGCTGAACTATGAAATGCTTGAACTGTCGCTTCATGAGGGTTTTATTGATGCCGGCAACCGCCTCGCATGCTATACCGATCATCAGATATTTGAGCGTTACCACAAGTATCGCATACGCGATGGTTTTTCGGGTCGCCAGGCAATTACCCTGAAGGAGATCTACGACCTGCAGCCCGGCGATTTCGTTACCCATATTGATCACGGCATCGGCCGCTTCGACGGACTCGAGAAAATTGAAAACAACGGAAGGCAGCAGGAAGCCATCCGCCTTATATATCAGAACAACGATATTCTGTACGTGAGTATTCACTCGCTCCACCGTATTTCCAAATACGTTGGTAAGGAAGGAACGGCTCCATCGCTCAACAAACTTGGCTCCAATGCCTGGAACAAGCTGAAGAGCAAGACCAAACAGCGCGTTAAAGACATAGCCCGGGATCTCATAAAGCTTTATGCTGAACGCAAGGCCTCCGATGGATTTACTTACAGTCCCGACACCTACCTGCAGCACGAGCTGGAAGCATCGTTTATCTATGAAGATACGCCCGATCAGATTAAGTCAACCGCCGATGTAAAAAGGGATATGGAAAAAAGCTTTCCCATGGACCGGCTGGTATGCGGGGATGTGGGGTTTGGAAAGACCGAAATAGCGATCAGGGCGGCATTTAAGGCGGTGAACGACAGCAAACAGGTTGCGGTGCTGGTGCCGACTACCATCCTTGCTCTTCAGCACTTCCGCACTTTCAGCGACCGCCTGGGCGAATTCCCCTGCAGGGTGGACTACATCAACCGCTTTAAAAGTACCAAAGAACAGAACAAAACGCTTAAAGAGCTTGAGGAGGGTAAAATCGATGTTCTGATAGGCACCCACCGGCTGGTGAGTAAGGATGTTAAGTTTAAAGATCTCGGCCTGATGATCATAGATGAGGAGCAGAAGTTTGGCGTAGCAACCAAGGAAAAGCTGAAAAAGATGAAGGTAAACGTGGACACCCTCACCTTAACGGCCACTCCCATTCCGCGCACCCTGCAGTTCTCGCTAATGGGGGCACGTGACCTGAGCGTGATCAACACCCCTCCGCCTAACCGTTATCCCGTACAAACAGAGCTGCATGCATTTAACGAGGAGATCATTCGCGATGCCATACATTTCGAGATTTCAAGGAGTGGGCAGGTGTTTTTTGTGCACAACAGGGTGAATAATATCATGGAAGTGGCAGGAATGATTCAGCGGCTGGTGCCGGATGTAAAAATCGCCATCGGTCACGGTCAGATGGAAGGCCATAAGCTGGAAAAAGTCATGCTCGATTTTGTGGAGGGCTACTACGATGTACTTATTGCAACTACCATCATAGAGTCCGGCCTCGACATCCCCAACGTAAATACCATCATCATCAACGAAGCCCAGAATTACGGACTCAGTGACCTGCACCAGTTGCGCGGAAGAGTAGGCAGAACGAATAAAAAGGCTTTCTGCTATCTGCTTGCACCACCCCTTTCGGTTCTTACCGACGAAGCCAGAAAACGTCTGAAAGCGATTGAAGAATATTCCGATCTGGGCAGCGGTTTCAACATTGCCATGCGCGACCTTGATATTCGCGGAGCGGGAAACATACTTGGGGCAGAACAAAGCGGATTTATTTCGGAAATCGGATTCGAGATGTATCAGCGCATACTCGATGAAGCAATAATGGAGCTAAGAGAGTCCGATTTTAAAGGCTTGTACGATGAAAAACCGGAAGAGGCTAAGGAATTCGTAAAGGAGTGCCTGATCGAGACAGATCTCGAAATTATGCTGCCCGACGGCTACGTTACCAATATCACCGAACGTCTCAGCCTCTACAAAGAGCTCGACGGTATTGAAGCCGAAGAAGACCTGCTGGCATTTCAGGAAAAACTGATCGACCGTTTTGGTCCGGTTCCCAGGCAAACTCAGGAGCTTATCAACACCATCCGTTTACGTCGCATGGCACGCAAACTCGGATTCGAGAAAATCAGCTTACGCAACAATCTTATGACGGCAACGTTTGTCACCAACAGGGAATCACCTTTTTATCAGAGCCTTATTTTCTCGGTGGTGCTGCAGTTTATCCAGATGAATTATACCACCTGCCGGATGAAGGAGATGAACGACCGGCTAAGCCTTACGTTTAAGGGAGTTGATTCGGTTACTAAGGCCATCCTGGCTCTGGAACCCCTCGAAGAGATGGTCGAAAACAGTCGCTCCGATCCTGACTTCTGACATTTAGTGCGGTAGTAAATTCCACTTTAAAATAAGTTCTGCAAGATTGCTTTTTAAAATATCTCCCATTGGCGATCGGAAAACGAACACTTCTTTAGTCAGGTTATCCTGGAT
>Ga0228536_1000533_pt1 | contig 65136 bp, 56 predicted proteins | sample SJ1Smetagenome_FD_168611 | JGI IMG/M metagenome (GOLD analysis project Ga0228536, IMG submission 168611) | Enriched culture of PCE-dechlorinating microbial communities from Ithaca, New York, USA - SJ1.S | ecosystem: Engineered > Modeled > Simulated communities (microbial... > Unclassified...
TCGAATTGACGGCAACGGAAAGAGCCGTCCTGAGAGATATTTCTGAACCCAGATCTGAAACAAAGAAAATCGAGCGCTTACCTTCGCAAAAACGAGCCAATAGTTCGGTCTTGCCAACTCGCCGGCGGCCATATAGGACAAAAAATTCTGCTTTACCCGAAGCATAGCGTTTTTCCAGCAGTTCAAGTTCAGAAACACGATTGACGAACATGAAGTCCTCCAATTTCGCAGGTGTTGCGCCTATAAGGAAATCCAGATTATGATAAGCATGATTTCCTTATAGATTATAGCACGTCCCATTAAAATAATTGCGAATTATATGAAAGCCTTTAATTTTTGTAATCCCTCACCTATCAAGGAAAAGTGGCAAATTACAAGAATTTTTATTCCCTAATACTTATAGCACCTGCGTGCATAATCATCATCCCTCAGGCTTTGAAAGAATCAAACACCTTCGAATCTTAAAGATTTTTTCAACTTCACAAAAGTTTTTCAAAATGAGGACGTTCATTCACCCAAACTTAACCATTGTCCTCCGGGTCGCGAAAAAACTACTACTTGACCCTGTCATAAAAAGCCGCTATCATACGTCTAATAACTCGTAACCAAAGATCCTCCGGCCTCTTCAGAAGAGCGTCCCTCAGGCCAGGCTAAAATGCGGAGCCTGAGTGAAAAACGTTCCGAAACCAGGAAAATCTCTCATAACCCGGAGGTCGTATGTTCGAATCGCACCCCCGCTACCTAAATCTAACCGGAGACCAACAATCTCCGGTTTTTCGTTAACCCGAAGGATTCCGATTATAAAATTTTCTTATTTGGAGGATTTTGTAATGAACCGAAAACCTTCGGGTTCGACTGATCACCCCGCTAAGGTTGCCATAATTCGCAATAAATAGTGCGGTCATGAACACAACGCTTACCACCAACGTTAAAAATGCCGATTTACCCACATCCAACAACTGCTTCTCATCGTACCACTGGCGGTTTTCTTCGCGCAGCTTGGTGACCAGCCAGTACGCTACTGCCAGACCGTAAGGAGATAAAAGGATGATCGAACTCATGGTGGTATGAACCGCCAGAGACCACGCCCTGGCAAACACAAACCCCAGGCTGGCCAACACCAACCCCATCAACCCGCACATCACCCCCACAAATTGCACTACCAGGAAGATATTGCTGTCGCGCGCCACAAATTCTGGTTGCGCATCTTTGGAAAAACCGGCAACGTGAAAATAGGTAAAAACAAGCGCCACAAACAATTGAAAGCCCATAATGGGATAAACCAGCATCCATTCCGGCTGGTCCAGGCCGTGCCTGTACTGTTTGGCGATATCTCCCAACAGCGCCACATCGCTGAAAACAAACAGCAGCGCCAGCACACCCAAAATCACCAGCGCAATGGATAAGAACGACACACTGCTGGATTTTTTCAAGTGCTGGACGGTGCGCAGCAGTGAAAGCAGGCAAAATGCCAGGAAGAACAACAAGCCCCCCCCACCCAGTTCAACAATCCTTCTTCGGTTGTCGTGAGCGCGTCAAAGCGAATCATCTTGGGTTGGATTTTCGAAAAATAAAACGCGGCAAACCCAAAAAACAGGATGGATACAAATCCCAGCAGGATGCTGATGTTTTTTTGCCAGATGGTTGGTTTCATCATTTGTCTTGTCCTTCTTCATCCAGGTAGAAAATATCTTCGAAATGCACATTGAAATACCTGGCGATTTTTAATGCCAGGAAAGCCGACGGGGTGAATCTCCCGTTCTCAATGGAAAGAATGGTTAAACGGGTCACTCCCACCGCATTCGCCAGGTCTTGCTGCGAAATCTGGTTGTTTTGAAAGCGAAATTCACGCAAGCGGTTTCCAAGTTTCAAGGTTGCCTCCTTAATGTATAGTTTACTATACTATATGTATATTACACTATACTACGCATGAAGTCAATAGGGAAAAATCACAGACCTCACAGGTTTTCTGCAAATCTGTGAGGTCTGTGTCCATCAGTGTTTATCTGTGTTTATCTGTGGTTCAATCAATCCCCCAGCCTGTCCAGGTATCGCTCCGCCACCTCCAAAATGACCACGTCCGGTTGCTCCCGGGCAATCAAGTCAAAATCCACCCGTGAATCCGAGCGGTACAACACCCGGCTGAAGTTCTCGGACACATACTGGGTGAGCGAATTGAAGAACGAATCGCGGAACACCACCGCGCGCGGCAGGTCAGAGCCGGGGATCTCGGTCACCATGGTGTTGTCATCCAGGCTGACCGACTGCGCCTGCCAACGCTGTTTGGGCAGCAGTTCCGGGCTGGTTTCTTTGATCAAGGGGCGGGTGAACAACATGCGCGCCAGGTCACCGCTGACCTGCTGCTCCACCTGGTCAAACCCCTCCAACGCCAGCGGCTGCATTTGCGGAAAACCCTCCTGCAGCGGCTTGAGCATCTCCAGATAGGCCAAATAGGCGCCGTAGGTGTTCCAGTGCGTGTCGGTGCGGTAATATACCTGGGTTTGCGTTTTACCTTTCAGCATGGCCGGGCGCAAATCAAGCACCTGCACCGGGCTGCCCTGCATGCCTGCCAGCCACACATCCAGGCGTGAATCGCCATTCAAACGCTGCACTGACGCCGAAACATATTCAGGGTAGATGGATTCCTTGTTGGGTGCAATCACCACCAGGAAACGGATGCCCCGCTGCGCCAGGTCGGCCTGGATGCCTTCCAGGTTGGCACGCATAGCCTGCACTTGTTGCGGGGTGAAGGTGCGCGTGCGTTGATAGTCGTCCATGTTGCCTTCGCCGGTGTAAAACATCCAGCCGTCCAATCCCAGCAGCACATCATTGAATACTGACTCATGCAGCAGATTCAATCTGAGGCTATACGAAGCGCGAATTAACCGATCGCGCCAGTGAAAATAATCTGCGTAATAGGCGCCGTAAGCATCCGGGAAATCCAGCAGCCTGGTAACAACGCGTGAAAAACCAGCCCCTTGCTGCCATTCGGTCAGGCCCGGCATGGGGCGGCCCTCCGGCGGCGGGGCATAGGCAAACATCAACAGCACCGCCAGGATGCAGCCAATCAGCAGCCATGCCGGCGGCGTTTTCATTTTGGTTTTCTCATCCATTCCGGGTTGCATCACAATAGTCCCTTGCCGTAAAAACTAAAAATTTCCATAGATGTAAGGATGATAGGTGGAACTGGCCAAAAACACCAGCGAGAGCAGCAGCAATCCCAGCAGGGCGGCATCCCGCAGCCAGTGGGCTGATTCTCTCTCACCCAGGCGCTTTTGCACCCCGGCAAAGGTTGGAAAAGCCAGCAGCACGCCGGCAATCAACGCCAGCCAGGTGTGTGTTTGCACCGGTTTAAAGATGGAATAGGGCAGTACAGCGCTGCTGCCGCCCAAGCCCACCAGGTTGCCCAGGAATGCCAGCGCATAAGCCGGGCTGTTGGCGCGAAAGAACACCCAGCCGACCATTACAACCGCCAGGGTATAGCCGTGAACCAGAATACCCGGCGCCTGCTTTAACCATTTTCCAAACCCGCCGTTCTCCAGCACCAACGCCATTCCGTGCAACAAACCCCAGATGATGAAGTTAACCGTGGTGCCGTGCCACAACCCGGTCGCCAGGAACACGATCAGGATATTGACCGCCTGCCATCCCGCGGCACCGTGACGCAGGCGCTCCAGCGGGTAAAACAGGTAGTCCCGAAACCAGTTGGACAATGAAATGTGCCAGCGCCGCCAGAAGTCGGACACGCCGCGCGCCAGGTAGGGATAATTGAAGTTTTCTACGAAACGAAAACCGAACACCTGCCCCAGTCCAATTGCCATGTCGCTGTAGCCGGAGAAATCATAGAAAATTTGCAGCGTGAAGCACAGCAAAACCAGCCAGGCTGCACCTACCGGCAGATTGGGCAGCGCGCGGTCGAACACGCCGCCGTCCACCACCGCCCCCAGTACATCAGCGATCAAAATCTTCTTCGCCAGGCCAACTATGAAGCGCCGCAATCCTAGCGCCACAGAAGGCGCGTCCAACGGACGTTCCTTCAACTGACCGGCAACCTCGCGGTAGCGCACAATCGGCCCGGCAATGATCTTGGGAAACAGCAGCACATACTGCGCAAAGTGCAGCAGGCTGGTTTCAGCCGCACTGCGTTTCTTGGCAATGTCCACCGCGTAGGCCACCATGGCAAAAGAGAAGAAAGAAATGCCCAGCGGGAAGGAAACGAATTTGCGGATATACCCCACCATCTCCGATGACAGGGTCATCCCCAGGTTTTTTTGCGCCATGTCGAGTAGCGGCGCCCAATAGCCGTTGAACAGCTTGAAGAATATCAGCATGCCCAGGTTGAAAACTATTGCCAGGGTCAAAGCCGTGCGTTTTCCTCCCACCGATTCACGCTGGCGTTCAATCGACTTGCCCAGATAAAAGTTGACAAGGATGGAAACCAGAATGAGGGGAAAATATAGCGGTTCTCCCCACAGGTAAAACAACAGGCTGGCAGCCATCAACACAGCGTTGCGCAGCCGCCTGCCTGCCAGCAGGTAGAGAATGAGCGTTATGGGTAAAAAGAGAAAAAGAAAAAGCGGTGTATTGAAAACCATAGTGTTTTGATTCATCTCGAAAAAATCAGGGCAGGGCAATTCTATCACACCTGTTTTCGCTGTTGATTGATGTTCAAGAAACAAAAATGGTGTATGATATTGTCAGACAATATTGGATCAAGTAACCACAACAGCCCTAACTATACGAAGAATAAAACCATTCCAAAAGGTGGAATTCCGATCATGGCCAATCTAAAAACCAACCTGTGGGGGCGCACATTTCTGAATCCAGTCATTCCAGCCGCGGGACCCAATGTGGGTTCAGGACTTATGTTAACCCGGGCTGCAGAAGGCGGGGCAGGCGGTTTGCTGACCAAAACCATTTCGCAAGAGGCGGCTCAAGTGCCGCATCCCAACATGGTGCGAATTGGCAAAGAAAATCTGCTGAACACGGAACTATGGAGCGAACTTCCCCCTGAAGCCTGGTTTGAGCAGGAATACGATGTGGCGCTGGCCGCCGCGCGTGAACACAACCTGCCGATCATTGGCAGCGTGGGCTACTCGGCCGATGACCTGGCGCTGCTCGGCCCGAAAATGCAGGCAAAAGGGCTGGAAATAATCGAGTTTTCAATCCATTATCTCGATTCGCAGCAGCTGATCCACACCGCCCGCACCCTGCGTGAAGCGGTTTCCATTCCAATTATTGCCAAACTTAGTCCGCATGCCGGCGATTTGGGTGAAATCGCCCGGTTGATTGATCCTTATGTGGATGGATTTTCCTGCATTAACAGCTTTGGCCCTACCCTGACCATTGATATCGAAAGCGCGGGGCCATCGCTGGGCTCAAAATTTGGCTATGGCTGGCTTTCAGGACCGGCGGTTAAACCGCTGGCCTTGCGTTCAGTGTTTGAAGTAGCCAAAGTGACTGACAAACCGGTGATTGGGGTGGGTGGGGTGAGCCGCGGTGAGGATGTGATTGAATACCTGATGGCGGGAGCATCCCTGGTGGGAGTATGCACCGCAGCCATTCTGAGAGGGCCGGGGGTATACGGCAAGATTGCCGCCGAAGCCGCCGAATGGCTGGACGCGCATGGTTACCACAGTCTCGACGAGGTGAAAGGCCTTTACCTGGAAAAGATGCGTGAAGGGCAGCCGGTCATCACCGCCATTGAACAAGTCGCCCGGGTGAATGACAGCGCCTGCAAGATGTGCAGCCAGTGCGAGCGTGTGTGCCAGTTTGACGCGATTCAAGCGCCGCTAAAGAAAATTGCCCGAGTGAATGCAGACCATTGCAAAGCCTGCGGGTTATGCGTATCGGTGTGCCCGTTTGGAGCGCTGGAATTGCGTGCGCGCTGAGAAAGCTGGCAAATTGCTTTAACCAAATCTGTATTTACTTCGACCGGTTATATTTCTCCAGGTCAACCGAAGCAATATAGGGCAGGTTGCGCCCCTTCTCATCCACATCCAGGCCGTAGCCCACCACAAAATAATCGGGAATCTGGAAACCGCAATAGTCGATGGTCACATCCACCTTGCGCCGTTCGGCTTTGTCCAGCAGGGCGCAAATCTTCAAACTGCGCGGATTGCGGTCCAACAACAGTTTGCGCACCGTGTAAACCGTGTAGCCGGTGTCGATGATGTCATCGATTAAGATCACATCCCAGCCGTTAATGTTGGTCTTATGATCTGAATCAATGCGCACAAAGCCGCTCGATTCAGAGCCGGCATACGAAGAAATGGACATAAAATCCATGGTCAGCGGGCGGTTTACCTTGCGCATCAAATCGGTGATGAACATCACACTGCCGCGCAGCAACCCCAGCAGCAGTAGTTTGTCTGAGTCCTGGTAATCACGGGTGATGATCTCACCCAGTTCTTGCACTCGTTTTTCAATTTGTTCCTGTGTGATCAGGATTTTATCGATAAAGGGATAAGGGCGGAAATCAGAAGGGCTCATATTTACTGTTCTCTCATTTAGAAAAATCTAATCATCCAGCAAAGGTATTTCTTTGATCCGTTCGCCGCGTGAACGGTATAACCAGACACCGATCAATGTAACCAGCATATAGGTAAAAGAGAACCGTAAATATTTGCGTTGAGTTTTTTGAGGCATCATGCCACCTCTTTCCTTGGTAATTTAAAAAAGATAACCAGGCTTTCACCTGGTTATCTATGTTGATTACAAAGAGTATTAACCGGGTTTGCCCGGTTAATGATTTTACTATGGTTTTTCAAACTTAAGGGCAGCAGAATTAATGCAATAGCGCAGCCCGGTCGGCTGGGGGCCGTCATCAAATACATGCCCCAGGTGTCCCTGGCATTGGCTGCACAGCACTTCAACCCGGTGCATGAAATGGCTGTTGTCCTGGGCTGTATCCACCGCCTGCTCTGAAGCTGGCTGCCAGAAGCTTGGCCATCCGCTGCCTGAATCAAATTTCATTTCTGATGTAAACAACACCTTTCCGCAGGCAGCGCAGCGGTAAACGCCCTTTTCATGATTGTCAACATATTCACCGGTGAAAGGTCGTTCTGTACCTTTTTGCCGCAGCACGTAATATTGCTCGGGAGTAAGTTCACTGCGCCATTCGTCATCGCTTTTCGTGGTTTTCTCGCTCATCCTATACCTTCCTTTGGTCACCAGTAACAAATTTCCAAAATTAATGATGAGATGACGTATCTTCAACTTACCTTCCACAACACATTGACGATCTAACAACCTGTTAGTCACATTTTTAAGGACGCGAATACGTTTCAGCCAGCACTTCGTTGAGCATCACATCCACAAACTGATCAATGTTCTCGCCGCCCAACCCGTGCCCCCCATTCAGCCAGATCAATTTCTTCTTGGGTGCTTCCAGCTTCTCATAATACCCTTCCACCAGCGACGACATGGCATTCACGTCATCTTTGCCGGCAAACAGGTAAACCGGGACTTCCAATTTAGCAGCCTGAATCATGAAGTCAAGATCTGCCAATTGCGGGTAAACCACGTTAAACGAATCAATCAGCCCGCGTGTGTGGTTGATCTTATCGACATAACCGTATTCCGGTGCAACAAATGGAATAATGGGCACAATAAAGGTGTAGCGGGGAGCATTCATGTAATCATTCAAAATATCCAGGTAAGCCACATAGCGCCCCACCACATCCTGGCCGGTGTAAGGCGGCGGGCCATTGCGGCGCAGAGTTTCGAGGGTTTTTGTATCACCTTTCTGTTCCAAATAATCCAGCGCCAGTTCATAACCCATCACATCATTTTCGGTGGTGTTCACCATCTGGCCATTGCCGATATAGGCATAATACAACTCAGGATAGCGCTGCACCAGCCAGACACCCAGGATACTCGTCCAGGAAACCCCATAAACATAGATTTTTTCCTGATGAAAGCGCTGCTGCAAATAAACGGTCAGTGCGTGGGCATCTTCGATAAAGCGGTCTGGGGTTAATTCCGACATCGGAACAGCCTGGTATGATTTCCCCGTTCCAGGTTCATCCCAGCTCACCACTACAAAATCTTTTTCCAAGGGCTCAAACAGCGAACGGGTGGCAAAACCGCCGCCGCCAGGTCCGCCCATGCCCAGGTGAAGCAAAATGGGTTTGGCCACGTCATGCCCGCGAATGGTAATCCACTGCTCTGATCCGTTCAGGTTGATTTTTTCCAATTTGGCAATCGATCCGGGAAGCGGCTTTCCATCCTCCCCTTTGATGGCCGGCGTGCCCGCAAATTGCTGAGAGGCCATCACTGCCAATCCAACCACTACAATCATTCCCAAAAATCCGGCTGACAGGCCGCGTACCGCCGGTTTGAAGCGCTGCATCACCACAATCATGACGCCGTCAGTAAAGGCCAGCATCACCCATGACCACATGGGTACGGCGGTGGTTAAAGGCAGTAAAAAAACAGGAATAATAAGAACGATAATAGCCAGTACAATCAAGACATTTTTTAGCAGCCTTATGAAAGTATTTTCGGAAGGTTGCGGTTGTTGCTTCATTTGTGCTTTTTTCTCACGATTTTTCGTACGCATTGATATCCCTCTTTTTCAAGATACGAGCGCGGAGGGGTAACCTTCGCGCTCGATTTTTCCACACCATATTTTGGATTACTTATCCTGCAGGCAGGCAAGTCCTGGAAGAACAATACCTTCCAGCATTTCCAGCGATGCGCCGCCGCCCGTGGAAATGTGGGTGATTTTGCCCGCCAGGCCCGATTTCTTGACCGCCGAAACCGATTCGCCGCCGCCGATCACCGAGATGGCGCTGCTGTCAGCTACAGCTTTAGCCACGCCAAAGGTGCCTTTGGCAAATTCAGGGAATTCAAACACGCCCATCGGGCCGTTCCACACCACGGTGCCAGCGCCGCTAATCACCTTGGCAAAGGCAACCACGGTTTCGGGCCCAATATCCAAAATGCGCCAGCCTTCAGGGATGGCGGCCATTTGCATGGTTTTTGACTGGGCTTCAGCCTCAAATTTGTCGGCAATCACCACATCCACCGGCAGGCGCAGCTTGGTGCCGCCTTCATTGATCAATTCTTTGGCGGTTTCAAGGGCTTCATCTTCCACCAGTGAATCACCCACCGGGTAACCCTGGGCTTTGAAGAAAGTGTTGGCCATACCGCCGCCGATCAGGATGGTGTCAGCTTTGCTTAATAAATTGCGGATCACACCAATTTTGTCGCTGATTTTTGCGCCGCCCAAAATTGCCACAAACGGGCGCTTGGGATCGGCAATGGCCTGTCCCAGGTACTGGATTTCTTTTTCCATTAAGAAGCCCGCCACACCAGGCAAATAATCGGTGACGCCCACCGTGGAAGAATGTGCGCGGTGAGCCGAACCAAAAGCGTCATCTACATACAGATCAGCCAGGGCTGCCAGTTGGCGCGACATTTCAGGGTCATTTTTGGTTTCGCCGGCATAGAAGCGGGTATTTTCCAGAACCAGAATGTCGCCGGGCTTTAGTGCTTTGGCGGCTTTTTCGGCCTCGGGGCCCACGCATTCAGCCGAGAACTGAACCGGTTTGCCCATTACTTTGCCCAGGTGTTCGGCCACAGGTTTCATCGAATAGGCAGGATCGGGTGCTCCCTTGGGGCGTCCCAGGTGTGAGCAGAGGATTAAAGCAGCGCCATTATCCAGCAAGTATTGCAGAGTGGGCATGGCCGCCCGGATACGGGTGTCGTCGCCCACGCCGCCGTCGGTCAATGGGACATTGAAATCAACACGAACCAGGACGCGTTTGCCCTTTACATCAATATCTTTAATTGTTTTTTTATTGAACATAATTGTCTCCCATTCAAAAAAAGAGGATGCGTAATCACTCTAATCGGATGACTAGAAGATTACGCATCCTGCGCTCATCAAAACTCAGAATACAGATTAGAGGGACTTGGCGATATAAGCAGCCAGTTCAGCAGTCCGGCAAGAGTAACCCCATTCATTATCGTACCAGGTTACCACTTTGACGAAGTTGCCGTCCATAACCATGTTCAACTTGGCATCGATGATGGAAGAGCGGTCATCAGCTTTGTAATCCATAGAAACCAGGGGTTCTTCGCTGTAGCCCAGGATGCCTTTCAAGGCGCCTTCTGAGGCTTCCTTGAACGCAACATTCAGTTCTTCCACGGTGGTGGGTTTTTCAACGGTTGCCACAAAGTCCACAATGGATACGGTGGGAGTGGGAACGCGCAGGGCGTAACCGTCAAATTTGCCCTTCAGATCGGGGATGACCAGGGCAACAGCCTTGGCGGCGCCGGTGGTGGTGGGGATGATGCTCAAAGCGGCAGCGCGGGCGCGGCGCAGGTCTTTGTGCGCCACGTCAAGGATCTTCTGATCATTGGTGTAGGAATGGATGGTGGTCATCATGCCTTTGAGAATGTTAAACTTGTCATGCACAACTTTGGCTGCCGGGGCCAGGCAGTTGGTGGTACAGGAAGCGTTGGAAATGACATGATGATTTTTGGGGTCATACATCTTTTCGTTGACGCCCAACACAATGGTGATGTCTTCTTTCTTGGCAGGAGCCGAGATGATGACTTTCTTGGCGCCGCCTTTTACGATGTGAACATTGGCGCCGGCTTTGCCCTTGGCGGGGTCGCCCAGCGCATCGGTGAACACACCGGTCGATTCGATCACGATATCAACATCCAGGTCTTTCCAGGGCAAATTGCCGGGATCTTTCTCTGCAAAGACTTTGATGGTTTTGCCATCCACAACCAGGTCATTGCCAGATACATCGACTGTACCATCATATTTACCGTAGTTCGAATCGTATTTGAACAAATGAGCATTGGTGGGGGTGTCGAACAGATCGTTAATCGCAACGACCTCTACCTTGTCAGAAACACGTTCATTAATTGCTTTTAAAACCTGTCGCCCAATGCGACCAAAACCATTGATACCAACTTTTACTGTCATGATTCATCCTCCTAGTTCGAGATGTGATTCAATTTTACCATGTCTTGACAGGTGTAGAACAACAAAAATATTGATTTTCTAAATATCGTTTATTCGGACAGCCCGGTTTCTTCTCGCCCTGACAGCGGTCCTGTTCGTTCATAAAACAAATCCATGATCACCTGGGCCAGCTTGTTTGAATCGTGACGCCAGGGATTTTCCTGATCCGCCAGATCAGTGCCATAAATTGGATATTGCTGATCCAACCCATCTTCCAGTTGAACCCATTCAGGTCCCTGCGGCAATTTTGCATCATAGCGCGTGTTGCAAATCACCAGGTCAAAAACATTTCTTCCCAGGTTTTTCACAATGGTTGAAATATGATCACCGCAAGAATATCCATCTGTTTCACCCGGCTGGGTGGCTACATTACACACATAAAACTTTACCGCCCGGCTGGCGCGTAAAGCCTCAGAAATATCCGGCACCAGCAAATTCGGCAGAATACTGGTATACAGGCTGCCAGGCCCAACCAGGATTAAATCAGCCGTCAATATGGCCTGGATGGCAGGTGGAAATGCCAGGGGGTTGTTCGGTTCAAGCCACACGCGGCGCACTTCACCGGCAGCTTTGGGAATCTGGCTTTCTCCCTTCACCAGTACTTCGGTTTGCTTTTCAGGCACATGCACATCGGCCATCAACTTCACGTCGTGCAGTGTGGACGGTAAAACCCGCCCCTGCACAGCCAGCACGCGCCCTGTTTCTGCCACAGCTTCTTCAAAACTGCCGGTGATATCGGTCAATGCTGAAATAAGCAAGTTCCCCAGGGTGTGGCCGTTCAAGCCTGCACCGGCGGCAAAGCGATACTGGAAAATCTGGGTAAGCAACTCTTCATCGTTAGACAGGGCTGCCAGGCAGTTACGAATATCGCCGGGGGGCAAAATGCCCATGCTGCGTCGAATTTCGCCTGAAGAACCGCCGTCATCAGCCACCGTAACCACAGCCGTCAGGTTGTGGCTGTGCAATTTGAGCCCGCGCAGCATAGCCGAAAGCCCCGTACCGCCGCCAATCACCACAATGCGCGGTCCGCGGTCGCGTTTGCGATAGGCGGTCATCGTGTCCAGCACAGATTTACCGGGGGGCAGGAAGGGTTTCAGCAGCGATCGATTGAGTTCCCAGATTCCCAACCCCATCAATCCCAGGCCAATTCCACCAAAAATGATGGCACGCAGCGTGCGATCCAAAAACCTTAAGGAAAGGGTAGACAGGATTGGCAGCCACCAGGTTTCCGGCGCAGTCCGGTAAATATCCAGCACCAGGACCGCAAATCCCAGCCCAATGAACATGGTGCCAAACAAGATCAGGAATATCCATCGTTTAACCCCCAGCCCCGGTAAAAACCAGCGCGAATCAAAAATGAACCCTCTTTTTGTAACTTGCCGCTTTTTGGGGTCTTTTCTCATACGCATTGAATAATAGCAGTCTTTTGATTGACCGTCAACAAATAAATTGGTTGCAAAAGCCATACCCGTTGGCAATGTTATAATATCGACAGGTTAACTCTTTTTAAAGGAATTCTCTACACGCATGCTCCCTGACTTCCGTGTGCGCCAGCGTGACTATCTGCTGGAAATATCCCGCGCCCTCACCCAGGAACTGGACCTGGACACTTTGTTGGCACGCATCCTGGACATTTCCATTGAAATGGTGGCCGGGCATTCCGGTTTGATCGCACTGCGTTCTGAAAGCGGTGACTGGGGCATGCGCGTTTCGCACGGCCTGCCAAACGCATTCATCAAGGTGCTCGAACCCTATCTGGCAGAAATTCCCACCGATTGGGACGATCCTGAAAAAATTGAAATGCCCGAACTCAACCGGGTGCTCAACCGGCTGCTGGCACGGCTGGCCAGCACTGCCAGTTACGGCTTGTTAACCGGCATTGGTTTGCCTTTGACCGCGCGCGGCAAGGTGGTGGGGGTCATCTTCATCTTCCGCAATTACATGGGGCTTTTCTCGGCCATTGACCGCGCATTGTTAAAAAGCTTCGCCGACCAGGCGGCCATCGCCGTGCAAAACGCCCAATTCTACGCCCAGGCATTGCAGGAGAAACAGCGCGCCGAATTGCTGATCAATTCAGCCGCCGACGGTATCATCATTCTCACCGCAAATCATCGCATTGAACGCTACAACCAGGCATTCTCCAATATGATCAACATCAATGGTCAAGACCTGCACGGCAAACATCATGATGATGTCATCCAGTGGGCCAACATTACCCACGGCATCACCCTGGAGAAGGCAGAAGCCGGCGGCTGGCCGCTCACACCCAATGCTCAGTTATACATTGAAGGAGATTTGAAGCGCGGAAGCAGCCTGCCCGCACTGCCAGTGGGGGTAACTTACGCTCCCATCCTTTCTGTCAATGGTCATCTCAACAACATCATCGCCACCATTCGCGACATCACCCGCTTTCGCCAGGCTGACGAGTTAAAAAGCACTTTCATTTCCATAGTCAGCCACGAATTAAAAACCCCGGTGGCGCTGATTAAAGGTTATGTCAGCACACTGCGTCGGGAGGACGCCTCGTGGGATCGCTCGATTGTTCAAGACAGCCTGGAGGTGATTGAAGAAGAAGCTGACCGGCTGACCCTGATGATTGAAAACCTGTTGGATGCTTCGCGCTTGCAGGCGGGAGGATTGCCGGTTAAAAAGTCTGACGTGCTGGTGCAAGATATCATCAACCGGGTGGTCAAACGCATGCAAACGCAAACCTCGCGGCACACCATCATCACCGATCTACCGTCCGAACTACCCGTCATCCTGGCTGATGAAACCCGTCTCGAACAGGTGCTGCAAAACCTGATCTCCAACGCCATCAAATATGCTCCGCAGGGGCAGATAAAAATAAGCGCCCAATTGCGCTCTGACTTAATCGTAATCTGTGTATCTGACGAAGGCCCTGGCATCGCTCCTGGCGACATTCCCTTCATCTTCGATCGCTTTTACCGCGCCCCCGACATGGCCAAGCACACCAAGGGCGCCGGCCTGGGGCTCTATCTCACCCGCGCCATCATCGAAGCTCACGGTGGTCGCATCTGGGTTGACCCCGAAGCAGGCAAGGGAGCCCAAATTTGCTTCACCCTGCCGCTTAAATAAAACTTTTATATGCCATGCATAACCGCAATGGTATAATCTCTTCATATTAAAGCAAAGAATCGAGACCTCTTATGCCACAGACTAGTGTTCAATGCCCACGCTGCCGACAACCGGTTGTTGCCGATGTTCAGCAGCTTTTTGACAATGCTGTCGATCCAACTGCCAAACAGCGACTTCTCTCCGGCGCGGCCAATTTCATCCAATGCCCGGCCTGCGGCTATCAGGGGATGCTGGCAACCCCCATTGTTTACCACGATCCGCAAAAGGAATTATTGTTAACTTTTTTCCCGCCTGACATGCGCCTGGCGGTCAATGAGCAAGAAAAAATGATCGGCCCGTTGATCAACCAGGTCGTCAACCATTTGCCCCTTGAACAGCGCAAAGCTTATCTTTTGCAGCCGCGCACCATGCTCACCTTCGAACTGCTCATGGAAACCATCCTCGAAGCCGATGGAATCACAAAGCAGATGATTGAAGATCAGCAGAAACGCTTGAATTTGCTGCAAAAACTGATTTCGACCACGCCCGACAAACTGAAAGACGCCATACAGAGTGATGAAACCCTCATTGATGTAGATTTCTTCAACCTGCTCACCCGCCTGCTGGAAGCCTCACTGGCGCAGGGTGACCAGAGCAGCGCCCAAAAGCTGGCCGAATTGCAGAAAACCTTGATAGCTGAAACAAAAGTGGGGCAAGAAATGCATGCCCAGGCCAAAGAAGCCGAAGAAGCCATGCGTTCGCTGCAAGATGCCAGCAAGAACGGCGGATTGACCCGCGAAGGCCTGCTCGACCTGGTGATTGACGCCCCCACTGAAACCCGCCTGGTCACACTGGTCAGCCTGGCGCGCGCCGGCATGGATTACACATTCTTCCAGTTGCTCAGCGAAAAAATTGAAAAGGCTGAAGGTGATGAGAAAGCTCGCCTGAACAACCTGCGTGATCAAATTTTGCAAATGACCCAGGAAATGGATCAAGCGGTTCAGGCTCAATTGGCGCAATCGCAGAAGGTCTTAAACACCATCCTCGAAGCTCCCAACACCGAAGAAGCAATTATTAAAAACGCCAACCAGATCAATGAATTTTTCATGGAAGTGGTCAAATCAGAATTGCAGGCTGCCCGAAAGCAGGGCAACCTGGAACGCAGCAGCAAGATTCAAAACGTGGTTGATATCATTCAAAAACTGAGCGCCCCGCCGCCCGAGGTAGCCCTGGTGGAAGAATTGCTGGATGCAGAAGATGATGCCGCCCGCCAGTTGGTGTTAAAAGATCACGCCTCACAAATCACAGCCGACTTCTTGCAGCTTTTCAACGGCGTGGTGTCGCAAGCTGAAGCGCAAAAACAGCCCCCCGAAGTGGTGCAGCGCCTGCAAGAAGCCTATCGCGCCGCTTTGCGTTTCTCCATGGAATCTAACATAAAGAAGAATTGAAAGCTTACCTGCCAGCCAGTCAAAAAAACAAGTTATTCCAAAAATTCCCCATCATCCTGTTTTGCAGCAGCATGCTGTGGGGAATTGCAGTGTTTCAACTCGCATCCATTCCCGGAGAAGTCAGTTCCAACCTTCTCTGGGGATTTTCCATACAGCGGCTCATGTTGTTGGCAGCTTCGGCGTTGGCTGCACTGGGCAACCTGTTGACCAGCATTCTGTTAATAATTCGGCCGAGTTGGAAACAAAAATTGCACACACTGGTTTTTCATGCGCAGAATGGCGCTGTCCTAAGGCGTATGGCCATTATTACTGCTATATTGTGTGCGATGAGTTTGCTGGTGCTGCGTTTTTACAAGGGTGGAAGCTGGTTATCATACTATGACCGGCTGGCCCCTCTGATGTTTGCATTAATGTTGGAAAGCCTGCTGATCTGGGTAAGCCTGTGCCTGATCCAGGTGAATGTCTATCCTTCAGCCGCCATTGTATTCAAACCTATGCTCAACCTATCCATGTGGATTGCCGGTTTCTTCGCGCTGCTGTGGATTCTGATCAAATTCACCGGTATGGGTATCACTCCCGAAAACCACTCTGCCTGGGGATACACAACCTCAACCTTGCTGGAATGGCAATTGATGGCCGCCGCCCTGATCGCGGTGCTAACGTTACGAAAAACGAATCTCGCAGGCAAAGATACAAATCCACGGCTTGAAACAGCCATCGTCATCAGTATCTGGCTGGCAGCAGCAGTTTTTTGGTCAATGCTGCCTACTACTTACGGGCATTACGCTCCACCGCCGGTGGCGCCGAACTATGAAGTGTACCCGTATTCAGATGCCGGGATTTACGACCTGAATGCTCAATATCTACTGCGAGGCGGATTTCCCCCCGACCAGATTCCTCCCAAGCCATTCTACTCCTTCCTGCTGGCGGTTTTTCATACCCTGGCCGGACAGGATTATGACCGCACGGTTTTCGTGCAAACCCTTTTATTAGCCTGGATTCCCGCCGGTTTGTATCTGATAGGCACACGCATGCACAGCCGCCTGGCCGGCATTCTTGTCAGCATGTTGGCCATATTCCGCGAGTGGAATTCCATCCAGGCCACACCACATGCCACCTACATAGCCAGCGTCAAGCTAATGCTGACTGATATTCCCACGCTGTTGGGTGTTGTGTTATTTTGTGTACTGCTCATCGATATCCTGCAATCATCTTCCTCTCACTGGTGGAAACCTATTGCTGCCGGTGGCATCGTTGGACTGACAATCATGATGCGGTCGCAATCCATTTTACTTGCCCCGGTTGCGTTTCTCTTCATGCTATTAATAGAGCCCAAGAACTGGAAACGATGGTTATCTAACTCGGTTTTGATCGGTTTTGGTCTTTTCCTGGCGCTCTTCCCATGGTTATGGCGAAACTACCAGGCAACGGGCAACTGGGCTATTGATGCCCCGGGTTGGCAGCCCAAAACACTGGCAGAACGTTACAGCTTTGATGAAAAAGCGCCACCGCGCCTGGAAGGCGAAAACGACGGCGCCTATGCTGAACGCATGATGGCCACCGCGCTTGATTTTGCCCGCCGGCAGCCAGCTTTTGTGGTGCAATTCATAACGAACCACGCTATTAATAACCACATCACCTCGTTGCTGGTTCTTCCTGTTCGAGATCAAGTCACCGATTTGCGCAGCCTGCTGCTGGCAGTGGATCCTTTCTGGCAGCGATGGGACGGCCGCAAGATTAATCCATCCCAAGCTGTGATTTTGGTTTTCTATCTGAGCATCCTTTCCATCGGCGTTGGCGCCAGTTGGAAGAAAGCGCGTTGGATTGGCATTTTACCCCTGGCAATTCATACTGCCTACATCATGAGCATTGCCATAGCCCGGCGTTCTGGCTGGCGTTTTGTTTTGCCCACCGATTGGGTGGTTTATTTTTATTTTGTAATCGGTATGCTTGAATGCCTGGTAATGCTGCGTGCATTGTTGGGATTGCACTCAAGACAGTTGCATCCGCTTCCGGTCAATAATCACACCAACCACCTTTCCACTGCGCAGCAGGCATCGACGACCATCGCGATATCAGCCGCAATGCTGCTTGCAGGCAGTGCCATGCCTCTTGCCAGCATCTTTTTTTCTCCTACACCACCATCCCCTTCTCGTGATGAAATGATTGCAGACATTCTGGAGACGGCTGAATCTCAGACACTCTCCACAAAAACTGCTCAACTCGAGCAGTTCTTAAACGATGAGAACACAATCCTGCGTTCCGGCAACGCCTTTTACCCCCGTTTTTACCGGGAAGATGAAGGTATGCCCACTGCTGATTGGAAGGCATTTGAAAACCGTGATTTCTCACGTCTGGGGTTTATTCTTTTCGATCAAAATTGGTCTAATGCCATCATCCCATTGAATGAATCCCCCTCCTGGTTCCCCAATAATGCCGAAGTTCTGGTGGCAGCCTGTAAAGGCAGGAAATATGTTGACGTGCGCCTGGTTCTGGTTAAAAACGACCCGGTAACCCTCTATCTGTCCTCCAGTCCGTTGCAGTGTTCCCCCTGAGAATTCCCACTAGACCGGCGGGTTTTCCAGGCGCAAGCCGTGGCCGCGAACCGTCAGGATGTAATCATGACGCGGATCAATGCCCGATAGGCGGTTTCGCAGGCGGCGCACCAGTGCGTCAAAAGCCTGTTCAGAAACCCCCTCGGCATCTTCGCTGCTCCACACAACTTTTATCAACTCATCACGCGGCACAACTTTGCCATTTTGATCATACAACGCCTGCAGCAGACGGAACTGCGGCGCTGAAAGCGGAGGATTCACTTCCTGCTGCCCAATCCAAACCCGCCTGGAACGAACTTCCAGGTATAGAAGTCCAAATCGGGTCTTCGTCTCCTGGATATCAATTTTCTCCATGGGCATGGTGGCGTCTGAACTCAGGTATACAAAATTCTGCACAACAGCAATTTGAACAATATCCCCATCATGCAAAAAAACCGGGTTGATCACCTGGTCACCGTTGCAAAAAGTGCCATTCTTGCTTCCCAGGTCTTCCAACATCACTCCTTGCCGATCACGCAAAGATATGCGGGCATGGTGGCGTGAAACCTGGCGGTCAGGCACAACAATTTCACAATTGTTTTCCCGGCCGATTATTACATCCGACTCAATTAACCACCGTTTCCCATTGAGCGGACCACTTTGTCCAATCAATACTGGTAATTCAACCCCTGGATGGTCCAAACTAGCCTCCCAAAACCTTTCGGCCGCATTATTCAAAATGCAAAAATGAGTTCAATAAATGAAAAACTGATGATTTCGTTAAGGTATAATATCAGAGAATTCGCATTTTTGGTACATGGAAAACATAACCAGGTCACATATCACGCCGATCACTATGACCTGTTGGATTTTCAGCCGCCAATACATCCTACGAGAAGGAATCAGACATGCCGGTACCATTAAAATCCGGTGAGGTTTTACGTAACCGTTATCGGATTCAACGCATCATCGGTCAGGGGGGAATGGGAAGCATTTACCTTGCAGAAGATTTGCGCCTGGAAGGTCGTCAGTGCGCGCTTAAAGAGGTGGAACACCAGGCTGATTTTTCTCCCGAAATATTGAAAGAGGCGCGCGATCAGTTTTTTCGTGAAGCCACCATTCTTGCCCGCCTCGATCATCCCAACCTGCCCAAGGTATCTGATTTCTTCTCGATTGAACAGCGTGACTACCTGGTGATGGATTTTGTGCCCGGCAAAGATTTGCGAACCCTGATGCAGGAAGCACAACAGGCCAACCGTTTCATTTCCGAAAGCGAAGTGCTCAACTGGGCCAACCAGCTATGCGACGCGCTTTCCTACCTTCACAGCCAGGAGCCGCCCATTCTTCATCGGGACATCAAACCCAGCAATCTGAAATTGACTCCATCGGGCATTCTCAAGCTGGTTGATTTTGGACTGGTTAAATTGCTGGCGCCCGGTGAAGTGACCATCACCATTTTACAAGGCCAGGGCACAGCACTTTATACACCTCTTGAACAGTTTGGCGGTGACAGCGGGCACACCGACGCGCGCAGCGATATCTATGCATTTGGTTCCACTCTGTATCACCTGCTGACCAACCAGCCGCCGGCGCATGCCCGCGACCGTTTTCTCGATCCTGAAAGTCTCACTCCCCTGCGTCAGATCAATTCAGAAATCAGCCTGAGGGTGGAACGCGCCATCCTGTGGGCTATGCGAGTTCACCCCGACGAAAGACCGGACAATGTTGAGGCATTTCGGCAGGCTCTCATCGGCAATCGCGCGGCTGTTTCATTGACCACCAGCCCTTTGCGCAAGCCCAGTCTATTTTCCATCCTGCAATCCTACCCGGAACGCGCGTTGTGGTGGGGGTCAATCACTCTTACCTTATTAAGTTTACTGGTTACCCTGGTAGCCTGAATTCATTTCAGCTTTTTTGCGCTAATCTAGCCAGCGATGCCACACCCAGCCCAGCAGCGCTCCTATCAGGTTACCCAGTAGCGCCAGCAAGACTATTCTTCCCGGGGCGATTCCAGCCAGCCCGCCCGTTTCAGTTGAAAACAGAGCCATCCACAGGTAGCACACAAAACCACCCATAGCCGAGAGCAACCCCAGGCGCACACCCCAGCGCAGAGAAATTAAACGCTCGCCAACCCAGGCGACGCCGGCGGCAAAAGCCCACACAATTACTGCCACCAATAATCCAAACGCCAGATTGGGATCATGTTTTTTCCCGTCATCCTGTGCTGTCAATGATGGATTGACGGTTTCAGTGGGCGGCACAAACTGGGTGGGTGATATCATGGGTGTGGGAGCAATCATCGTGATGGCAGCCGCTTCACCAGGCTTAATCTCCAGGCGAAGTATGCGTGAAGCCTGCGCCGGATCACTGGTCACTCTGATCTCCAACAAGCCGGTATTCTGGATTTGATATCTGGCTCTGGCAATGCCACCGCTGGTTGTTGTCTCAATCTGTTGAACCGTGCCGCCTTCCGTACCGGTGGCGAACAAGAAACGCACCACTGTGCCATCGGGCACTACATGATGGTTGTGATCATAAATTTCTCCGGCTAAAAGTGGAATGGTGTCGCCCACGCGGAACAATGGCACGTTTTCTGTCTCGCGGGTTGCCGCGGTGGTTTGTTCAGCCACCGGGGTTTCCTGTGCCTCTGGCAAATCCAACACCAGGGGAATGACCTGGTTTGGATTGGGCGCGGTGGCAGAAATCAAGTCATATCCCACACCAATGGTTGTGACAGGCAGCGCCCCCACCGGGGTTAATTCCTGAAACAGCAAACGAGCTGCGGCGTCCACAAAGGCTGATGTTTTGGAATACAAACCATAATAAGCCGTGATCTTGGAGATATCGGTGGCATCCAGTTGATAGGGTGCACCAAAACAAAACACGATGATCTTCAAATTTCGCTGCAAATCGGGCCTTTCATCCAGAAAACGGGTAAGCACATTGGATGAGGCAGAAGAGGTTTGCAAATTGACCAGTGAGATGACCAACCAGTTCGCATCCCGAATGTCATTTTCAATGGGCGGTAAATCTGGCTGGCTGTTTAACATACCCTGCAATTCATCAAAGGAATATGAAGTCAACTGGTAATTTTGAACTTCACCCCCCACCGAAGGCCCAAAAAGGCGCATGACCGCATTTTCCAGCGCATCCACTGCCAGCAATGGCTGCTCAACACACTGGCTGCACTGCCTGGCGTTGCGCACATCGGTGATGAACACAATGCGGTCCCGTTTCTGAGGCGCCGACTCAATCACAGCGCTTAACTCTGAAAATGAGGGGCTGATCAGCGTGGCTGATTGCTGGGCAACCTCAAACGCCACCTGCCGCGCTTCATTATCCCAGATGGCATCCACAGAATCCGGCAGCACTTTCTCCAGGTCAAACTCGGCATAGATTTGATACTTCAACGTTAATAAGCGCTCAACCGAGAGGTCAACACGCCTTGAAAAAGCAGGGTCTTCGCGGTATTTCTGGGTGAAATATTCCAGTGTGCGAATGATGGTGGTGGTCGAATCGCTGTCGCCTGTGGCAATGAAATTGTTCAAATACAACAAATCATTGCCAGCCAAAAAAGCATTACCAGCCACGCGTTTGGCGTCAAAGGTTCTACCCAACGGATCATAGAATTTGCGCACTGCCTGGCTGCCCAGGTCATCACTGACTACAATTCCACCGGTTGTGCGCCAGCCTGAAATCGGTTCCAATTGCATCAATTGTTCCAGCGCGGTGGAATCAAAACTGACCGGGCGGGTGGATACACGGATATTGCCCTGGAATCCTTGATAGCGAATGTGCGACACCAGCAGGCCATCAGTGCGGCCCGGGTCGCCGCTGGCGCTGCCGGTGACCGCAAAGAAAGGCGCCAGTTCAATTTGTTTCAATTGTTCCAGTGATTTGCGAACAGTCGCCACTTCCTGGTCGGGCATGCGGTCTGAGCTTCCACGGCCGGGAAAATGTTTGGCAATCACAGCCACACGGTTTGCACTGCCTTCATGCACACCTTTGATGTAATTCTTCCCCATTTCGCCCACCCAGAAAGGATCGCCCCCAAATGAGCGTGTTCCCAGGTCTTCCAAACCTTCAGCGCGCGGTGAATCCAGCACATCCAGTGAAGGGCCAAATAGCAGGTTTGCACCAATGGCTTCCAGTTGTTTCCCCAGCACCTTGCCCACTTTGGCAGCCAGTTCGGTGTCCCAGCTTGCGCCAATTGCCATGTGGCTGGGCAGCGAAGCCAGGCCGTTAATCACCTGGTCTGTCGGATAGGCATCGCCTTCCTGGCTGATGCCCACAAACAGTGGAACATAAACCGGCGCTGTTTTATCCGTACCGCTTGATAGCGCCAAATCCCGCTGCGAATGCTCCCACTCGCGGGTTTGCAAAGCCTTCGTCAGGTTCACCACTTCAGAAATTGTATTTTCAGGCCCAACAAAATTATCATTCGCCGCGCTGAGCATCACGCCGCCAATGTTGTATTTTTGAATGAGTTCTGCCACCTGGGAATCGCTTTCAGCATTGCGCCCTTTAAAACTGACCAGGAACAATTGTCCAACACGCTCTTCGGGCGTCATGCCGGCTAAAAGTGACTGGGCTTTTTGCCTGGGGCTCAAGACTTGCGCCATCGCTACTGGCTGAGTCGAAAGAAAAGGGCTGAGCCAACCTGAAAGAACAGCCAGAAATAAAAATAATGAACGGATAAATTTCTTATACCGCATGGCTTCCTTAAATTTAGTTTGGAAAGCAATTTATTATCGGCGTAGATAGATGCAGTTTCCAAACACGCTATATATATTGGATTATTTTACCAATGAATTCCCCACTTTAACGACTAAGAAATCATGGATTCAACGACTCGCTCCGCGCTTGAAGCGCAAGAGCCGGGTCGTCGGTGAAAATTCCATCGACCCCCTGTTTAAAAAGGTTTTCCATCTGCTCGCGGTCATTCACCGTCCAGACGTGCACCCGCCTGTTTAATGCATGCTGTCTTTCGATGAATTTTTGATTAACCATGTCCGCATTGGGATGCGCCGCTTGCGGCAAAAGGCGCCGGCTGCCCAGGTTTGTCGCCAACCATCCCATCAAGCCGGATGGATACAGGTATCCCAACATGGCTTCAGGAGCGGCAGCCCGCACACGCATCAAGTTTTTCGCCACAAAAGATGAAAAGATCACCTCATCCACAAGCCCCATGCGCTTAACCAGTTCCACAGCCATCTCGGGCAGCGCATCGTCGGTTGAGGCGTAGTTGGTCAGTTCAATGTTGATATACAGCTTCTTGCCAAAAGTTTCCAACACCTCTTTCAGGGTTGGAATGCGTTCCTTTTGATACAGCGGAGAAAACCAGCCTCCCGCATCCAACTCCTGCAGGGCTGCCAGCGACATGGCGCGCACCGCGCCTTTGCCGTTTGTGGTGCGGTTCACCGTCATGTCGTGGATGACCACAATATGCCCGTCGCCGGTTAGCTTGGCATCCAGCTCAATGGCCGGCGCGCCGCAATTGACCGCTTTTTGGAACGCCGCCAGGGTGTTTTCGGGCGCAAAGCGCGAAGCGCCGCGATGAGCGAAAACCACAGGTTGAGAAAGATCATAAATTCGGTTCATAGGTCCACAAAATAGGCTTCTGCAGCCCGGTCAATCATCTCTTTGCTCATCACCGGGTCAACCGCCAGGTAATGGGCAATGTCCAGGATCTGATCGCAAATATCACGCGGGTGTGATGCCCGCAGCTTGCGATCCTTTTTGATATACCATTCCTGCAGCAAATAAGCCAAACCGGTATCGCTGTAAGGAATCTTCTTTTTTTCTGCCACCCGCTTGAATATTTCGCGATATTCCTCGAATGTCGGGTCGACAATCTCAATTTTGTGGCGCAAGCGGCGCAAAAAAGCTTCATCCACCAGGTCGCTCGGCGGGATGTTGGTTGAAAATATCACCAGCACATCAAATGGAATTTCAATTTTTTGCCCGGTGTGCAGGGTCAAATAGTCGATACGGTTTTCCAACGGCACAATCCAGCGGTTCAGCAAATCACGTGGGTGAACCTGCTGCCGGCCAAAGTCATCGATCAGGAAAACACCGCCGTTGGCTTTCACCTGGAAAGGCGCTTCGTAAAACTTTTGCACATCATTAAACACCAGGTCCAGGCCATAAAGGGTCAACTCGCCGCCCACCACAATCATCGGCCGGCTGATGCGCACCCAGCGCGGATCACGCCGTGCACCGCTGCGCAGTGAACCGGTGCCGGTAGGTTTCTCCTCTTCTGGGGCTGTCTGGTGCAGCACCGCATCATAAAGTTTGATGATTTGTCCGTCCAGGTACAGTGCATAGGGAATGTAGATGGTCTGGTCGCCCATCAACTGGCCAATGGCGCGCGCCACGCTGGTCTTGCCGTTTCCAGGCGGCCCATACAGGAATATCGAAGCGCCCGAATTGATGGCCGGACCCAGCTTGTGAAATGTTTTTTCAGAAAGCACCAGTTGAGAAAGCACCTGCCGCATGGTGCGTGCTGTGATATGAATATCCTTGCGGCTCTGATTGCGCATGGCATCACAATATGCTTGCAGCGGCACCGGGGCTGGCCCGGCATACTGGCTGCGTTCCAGCGCTTCACGCGCCCGTTCGATGCCGGCGTTGGTGATGCCGTACACATACGCGCCTTCACCCACCCCGATCTGGTTGGTGGAGCGCACCTCAACCATTTTCTCACGTTTCAAGGCTTCTAAAATCTGGTCGACCACTCCCGAAAATGGCAGGGCAATTAATTCAGCAATCTTAAAACCAGACAAATACCCCTGAAAATAAAGGACTTTAAGAGCATGATCTTGCAGCCACAGGGGAGACAATCCCGTATCTTCAATGCGCAAAATTGGCGGCGGCACAAAGGCAAGATTTGCTGCCGCATTATCGAAAGGCATTTCTGCTGGTTTTTGCAATCCCATACTCATTGCTGCTCCTGAAAATGATCTATGACCCACAAAACGTTAGCTGTTTTTTCCCTCTAAAATTATAGCACCGCACTTCAATCTTCTTCCTTGCAGATAAGCAAACCCTAATTTATAATCTGCTCTATGAAAATTTCTGTGATCATGCCTGTTTATAATGAAGAACAAACCATCCGTGAAATCGTAAAAAGGGTTCACGCCACCGGTATTGTGGATGAAATCGTCATCGTGGATGACGGCTCGCAAGATAACACCCGCACCATCCTCGCAGAAATGGATGGCAAAGACGGCGTTAAAGTAGTGTTACATGCCGCCAACCAGGGCAAGGGTGCTGCTGTGCGCACCGCCATTCAAAATGCCACCGGTGACGTCATCATCATTCAAGACGCCGACCTGGAATACGACCCGCGCGACTACCCGGCGCTGCTCAAACCCATTCAAGAGGGCATTGCCGATGTGGTGTACGGCTCGCGTTTTCTGGGCGGCGCCCGGCGTCCCATCCTGTTCTGGAACATGGTGGCGAACAAAATTTTAACCTTTGTTACCAACTTCCTGTACAACAACATCCTGAGCGATATGGAAACCGGTTACAAGGTGTTTAAACGCGAAGTGGTGAAAGACCTGACTTTCAAGTCACGCCGCTTTGAATTTGAACCGGAATTCACAGCCAAAATCCTCAAGCGCAACATTCGCATCTTTGAGGTGCCCATCACTTTCAACCCGCGCGAATATTCCGAAGGCAAGAAAATCAAAGCCTGGGACGGCTTTGAAGCCATGTGGGCGCTGATCAAGTATCGCTTTGTGGATTAGCGTTTTCCTGGACAAGATAATACTTATGGGTTCTTAATATCGCAAAGAGGGCGAACAAATGCTTTCGCCCTCTTTTAACATCATTTCTCAATAAACCTCAACCTGCCTCAAGGCTACTGCGTAATCAGCACCTCAACATCAAATGACATTGTTCCTGAACAGGCATCGGTGGTTTTGGGAAGTTGAAGTGTTCCATCGGGACCAAATTGCATCGTAACCACCGTTACATCGATGTTACAGGTCGTCGTGCCCTCACTCAATTTCCAGCTTGGTTCACCAGGGTTTTTTGGATTTAAAAATTCAATCTTTTTAAAAACGATGTCATAGGTGTGAGAACCTACAACCTGGTCCCAAATAACCGCATCAAGATCATCATCATATTCATAAGGGGGGGATTCTTTTTCCTGATATTCCAGGCTCATCAGTACTTCGCTAGGGGTTATTAAGGCTGATGCTTTACTGGGCATCACATCCAGCGTAGAAAGTGAAGGGTCTTTTCCTGCGCTATAGGCTTCCCAACGCTCCTGGTTCGCTACCCAGTTTAACTCGGAAGACGAATTACCAGTGGTAAAATCGCCCATTTGTAAAACCAACGGCAACGAGAAATTAACCGATAATTCAGCCTCCCATTTTTTTAATTCTCTTCCGCATGTAATATTCGAAACGGAGAGTTTCTCACCACGATTTAAGGTCCAAACTCCACTAAAATCAACATCGCGAATTTCCGCATTAAAAGTAACATCTTCATCAGGCGCAACCGCGACAATCCTGATTTTTTCAGCACCCCAAACGGCATGCACAACTCCCAATACCATATCCTTGCTGCCGTCATTGTACTGAATATCTCCATCCCCGATTCGGTAATAAAAAGGGGCGCTGGCAGATACACGTACCTGTAACGGCATTCTTTCCAAATTGGTATTACTCCCAACATTCACAACCAGAGGATACACTCCGCCATGTTGGATTTCAGCTTTAACATTGATGATTTGCGATCCCTGTTCTCCGCTTATCACCATCTGCGGTTCATAACCGGTTATTTTAAGTTCGCTGATTCCCTGCTTTATAGTGGATCCAATATATTCACCATAACCGCTGCCAGTTTTCACAGCAGGCATGATGGTTATGTGTGAATTCGCATTCCGTGGAGATTCTCCCAGCAGGTAACGGGCATATTCTTCCAGGTTCTCGGATACTTGATTAACAGCATTTTCACCATTATAGGGGAAAGCGCCTGTGTTGATTGCTTCTACGAAACCCGATTCGCTGATGGGGCAAACCGCTGAATTTTCACACATAAAAACTTTCACCAACTGGGCATGATTATAGAGCTGGTCATTCCATAAATTGGGGCTGTATTGAAAAGGAGTATTATGAGTTGCAACAGTGGTCATCCCATAATAGGTCAGGTTGTGTTCAATTGCCGCAGGATCGAAAAAGAAAACCATGTTCTCTGCAGAGACTTCCAGCCACCAGGTTCGGTAAGAGGAAGAACCTGTCAGGTTTGCCCAATAAGCACTCGTGAAATTGTAGTTGTAATCTTGCACCCAGTGCGCCAATTCATGTGACAGTTCCCATTCCAAACCAGTACCACCACTTGCAACGCTGTCATCGGGAATATAGACTGTACCGTTGCTGGGGGAATAATAAGGATCACCGCTTCCGCTTTTTACCACTACATGAACCCTATTTTTGTTCTTTTTCAGTTGTGCTGCGGCAAATCCCTTATTTTCATAAACATTCATGATCTTTTCGATTACATCAACTACATGATCCACTTTCTCGATATTTGCCTTCTTGCCATAAGCAGAAGGAACATTGACTTTTATTGTCCCTTCGACATTTTGCCGGCAAAAGTTCAGGGGCAATTCCCCTGTCACTGAAGTAAATGATTCAAAGCCGCAGCTTCTGGGATCAGGCTGTTGTGTTGATTTTGCCAAAAGATGACTGCCAGGTGTGTTCAGGGTAATTTTTTCAAGACTTTGAATGAGCGCAAATTGATAACTCCCATCAAATTTTAATGAATCATCCCCCTCATCTTTTGATGCACTGGCTATCGGCGCCTGGAAGGATAACTCTCCGCCATCCGGCTCCAAATTCGTCAGGCTGTAATATTCGCCATCAATAATTTCCAACAGGTAAGCCTGTTTTCCATTGACCGGCGCCGTGATGATCGCCGGTCCAGTGCCATCATTTTCGCCATCCGCTAAAACTTGATAGAGATTGGCCTCCGATTTAAAGACTTCTTGCAAAATCTTTTCCAACTTCGCATCAGGCGCACTGGTATGCAAAACAGCGTTAACATCACTATCTAGAGCAGTTTCTGGAATAGCTAATCGCTCATCATTTTTGCCAATCACAATTTCTTCACCTGCTGATAAAGGCTTTTCAGGAGACATATTAAAATTGGATGATATTGTAATGTTTTCCGGAATGGAAGGGAAATCGACTTCAGAAAAATAATCGGAAAGAAATTCAAATTCTCCCGATTGAAAAAGCCAATAGCCTGCCCCTGCAATACCTGCAAGTGCAACACAGGCAATAATTGCAATAACAATACAGGCCAGGATACATGGGATGGTACGTTTCTTACCCTCTTCTTTAGCCATCTTCATCCTCCATTAATCAGTTTTTTGAGACTGTTTCCGAAAGACACTATTCCATATAATTATGGCAAGTTCTTATGGTTATTTCTCTTCGCTCAACCGAAAATCCAGGATAACCAATTGATTGATGTATTGATAGTTGTAGTAATTCTTTTCAACTTTACCAATCAAATCAATCTTTTTGCCAGTCAAATCCCCGGGCTGCCAGGCATCGCCTTTTCCCCACGCAATGCCATCCATAACAGCCGAAGCTTTACCCTGGCCGGTTAATTTCATTTTTAAGTGCTTTCGATTATCCTCTTTGCCAATCACCCTGCATTCTTTTACCAACAGGTTCCGGACAATTAAAGTCACATCTGGATTTCCCATCCCGGATGGCTCCAATTGATCGGACCAATCATAAATATTCCCGCCTTCATCACCCTTCAACAGGGCTGTGACACTTTCAATTCCATCCAGTTCCCAATCAGCCTCAATGGATTGATGTAATTCAATATCCTTTAACTGATTCTCTGCAATTTCCTGCAATCGGGTTATCAGTTCATCCCAGTGTTCATTTTTCACGGTGAAACCAGCCGCCATTTTATGCCCGCCGTGATGATCCAGCAATTCGCTGCACGCATCCAGGGCTGCGGTTATGTTAAACTCATTGATACTGCGGCAGGATGCACGCGTGGTATTCTTCTCGGTGTCTATCGCACCCACGATTGCCGGGCGGTAATAATGTTCCACCAGGCGCGATGCAGCCAGGCCAACAATCCCGGGATTAAACGATTCATCCCTGGCGCACACCAGGTAGCCTAATTCCTCATTTTGGAGTCTATCCCTGACCGCTTGTTGAATTTCATTCGTGATTTTTTGCCGCTTTTTATTCTTGTCATCCAATCTTTGCGCCAGCAATCCGGCTTCCTGGTCATTCTGTGTGATTAACAGTTGGTAAGCCGATTGGGCAATTTCCAATTGCTCATCATCCGATTGGTCCGTGTCCAGTTGGTCGTTTTTCAACCTCCCCACTGCATTCAAGCGCGGAGCCAGTGTAAAACCAATGGTGCGGGCATTGATATTAATGATATTCACATTAGCTGCGCCCGCCAGCGCCCGCACTCCCAGGCGTGGTCCATTGCGCAGCAGTGCCAAGCCTTTGCGTACCAGGGCGCGATTCTCGCCGGTCAAATCAGCCAGGTCGGCTACTGTGCCCAGGGCTACCAGGTCAAGATATTCATCCACTTCTTCCTGCGGAATTTCCAGCCGGTCAGACAGCGCCCGGGCAATTTTATAGGCAATGCCCACCCCGGCAAGATTTTTTTCTGGATATTCATCGCCTTGCTGCTTGGGACAGATGATAGCCAGGGCGGGCGGCAATTCGGCTTCAGGCCAGTGGTGGTCGCTGACAATCACATCCATGCCCAGTTCATTTGCGCGTTGGACCTCTTGAATTGAACGGATGCCGCAATCCACGGTGATAATCAGTTGCACACCCCGGTTATGCAGCGTTTGCATGGCATCCAGGTTCAATCCATAGCCTTCATTGAAGCGGTCTGGAATATACTCCTGCGCATTGCCTTTTAGAAATCGCAACCATTGCACCAGCAGCGCCGTGGCCGTGATGCCGTCGGCGTCATAGTCGCCGTACACCGCAATTTTCTCGTCCTGCTGTATAGCCCTCAAAATCCGGTCCACAGCAATGGGCATATCCTTCAAAGTAAATGGATCATACAGCGAGCCTTCAGCATGCAGATATTGCTGCGCCTCGAGTGCGCTTTCAATACCCCGCCGATAAAGCAATTGCCGCAGCATGGGTGATTCCACGCCGGCGTTTTTTAATGTGTCATCAATATCAGGAGTAATAGGAGATGCCGTTATCCAACGTTTCGCGTTCGGTTCGGTAATGGTTTAATTCCTCAAAATCATTCTATATAAATTCGCGGCAGTCGTGCGGCCATGTTGCAAACCACTTCGTAATTGATGGTTCCCCACAGCTCTGCCAGGTCATCAGCAGTAATTTTATCGCCGTTTTGCTGCCCGATCAGAACCACCTCGTCACCAATTTGTGCGTCAGGCACCTTCTCCAGTTGAATCATGCACTGGTCCATGCAAACATTGCCCACAACCGGCACGCGCACACCCCGAATCAGCACTTCATTGCCGCTGACGCGGCGCAGGCCGTCAGCATAACCCACCGGGATCACACCAATCTTTTCGGTTTTATAGGTCACATAGCGATGCGAATAACTGATGCCAGAACCCGGCGGGAATTCTTTGATGGAAACCAGTTTTGCTTTGAACGCTAGAGCCGCGCGGTATCCATCGGGCAGCGGATTCTTGCTGGAAGGGCTCAACCCATAAACCACAATGCCAGTGCGGATCAAATCATGGCTTGCCTGCGGAAAATTGAGGCTGCCGGCGGAATTATCGGCATGCACCCAGGGGGGGCGCAATCCCATTTTTTCAATTTCCCAGATGATGTCGGTAAAGCGGTTAATTTGTTCCTGGGTGGTCTGTTGTTCGGGTTCATCGGCGCGGGCAAAATGAGTAAAAATTCCCTCGATATCCAATCCTTTCATACCGGCCAGTGTCTGCAAAAAATTCACCGCCTGGTTGGGGAACAATCCCAGGCGTCCCATCCCCGTATCCACTTTGACATGCACTTTTTGAACCGCGCCACAACGCAAGGCTTCATCGTTGTAAGCCTGCGCTATGCTCCAGTCGTAGACTGTTAATCGAATGGAATTCCCGGCTGCATATTTAACCTTGCAGGGAGCAGTATAGCCGAAAACCAGTACAGGCGCCTGAATGCCCGCTTCACGAAGTTGAAGCGCTTCTTCGATCCGGGCAACGCCCAGCCACTCTGCATTCCCCGCCAGTGCGGCTTTTGATGATGGAATAATGCCATGTCCGAAAGCATTTGCTTTCACCACAGCCATAACCGGCTTGGATAATTTCTGGCGGAGCAGCCGAATATTGTTTTGGATCGCCCCCAGATCAATTTCCAGCCATGCAGTGCATTCATCAGTTGAAATAGGCATGAAATGATTATATCCCTCTGAAAAATGAAAAACAAGTTGATACCAACAACCATCATAACAAATTTACGAACAATAACAAGACCAAAATTGAACTTTAATGCAATTTCTGTGTACATAAGTTATGATACACTTGCTGCCTGAATTTGAATGGATAACACTTGCTTATGACATCAGAGAACTTCACCTATGACATCATTGCCAAAGACGGACAGGCGCGCGCCGGGGTTTTTCACACCCCGCACGGCGACCTGGAAACGCCCGTGTTTGCCCCGGTGGGCACCCAGGCCACCGTCAAAGCCATGACCCCCGCCCAGTTGGAAGAAGTGGGCGCTTCGCTGGTTCTGGCGAACACCTATCACCTGTATTTGCGTCCCGGCGCTGATCTGGTTGCCGAATTCGGCGGCGTGCATAACTTCATGCACTGGCAGCGCCCCATGTTAACCGATTCGGGCGGGTTCCAGGTTTTTTCCCTGGCCGAGATCAGGCGCATTGATGAAGACGGGGTGGATTTTAAAAGCCACATCGATGGTTCCATGCAGCGCCTCACACCCGAAAAATCCATCCAGGTTCAAGAGAAACTGGGCGCCGATATCATCATGGCTTTCGATGAATGCGCCCCTCCCTATGACCGGGAATACAGCCAGCGCGCCATGCAGCGCACCCACAACTGGGCCAGGCGCTGCATTGAAGCCAAATCCCGACCCGATCAGGCGTTGTTTGGCATTGTGCAGGGCGGCATCTTTCCCGATTTGCGCCGCCAATCCGCTGAGTTTATCGCCTCACTGGGTTTGCCCGGTCACGCCATCGGCGGTCTTTCGGTGGGTGAAACCAAACCCGAAATGCACGCCATGATCGAAGAAGTGAATGCCATTTTACCGCCCGAAAAACCGCGCTACCTGATGGGCGTGGGCGCCCCCGAAGACCTGGTGAACGGTATTCTGCGCGGCATCGATATCTTCGACTGTGTGCTGCCCACCCGGCTGGCGCGCCACGGCGCCGCCCTTACCAGCAGCGGGCGCATGAACCTGGTCAATGCCTGTCATGCCGCCGACCACCGCCCCATTGAAGAGACTTGCGGCTGCTACACCTGCCAGCATTTCTCTCGTGCCTATTTGCGCCATTTGATCATCTCCAAAGAGATACTGGCAGCCACGTTGGTTTCCATTCACAACACCCACCTGCTGCTGCAACTGGCGCGCAGCGCCCGCCAGGCTGTCATCGAGAATCGTTACGCCGATTTTGCGCAGCAATACTTGCAGCAAATCACTCCATCTTAATTTAGCGGTGAATCAATGACTTTCATTCAAGCTGTCATTCTGGGCATCATACAGGGAATTACCGAGTTTCTTCCCATTTCCAGCTCTGCGCACCTGGTCATCACTCCTTTTCTGTTGGGCTGGTCCATCGACCCTGAAATGGTTTTCCCTTTCGGGGTTCTCATTCAACTGGGAACCATGCTTGCGGTTATTGTCTATTTTCACAAAGAACTGGGGGTTTTAATCACAGGATTTCTAGAGGGAATAAAAAACCGTGATCCTTTCGGTTCGATTCGATCACGCATGAGCTGGCTGCTTATTCTGGCGACTATTCCAGCCGCTGGATTTGGATTCATTGTGAACCACTATGTGGAAGATGCTTTTCAAAGCCCCGGCATCACAGGCGGGTTTCTCATTGTCACCGCGATTTTGCTTGTGGCAAGCGAATTCATGGGTAAGCGTCAACGCAGGCTGGCAAAAATGACCTGGTTGGACGCCCTGATTATCGGCATATTTCAGGCTTTTTCAGTTTTCCCGGGCATTTCACGATCCGGTTCAACCATTGCAGGCCTTATGTTGCGCAACTTTAAACGCCCCGACGCAGCCCGCTTTTCATTTCTTCTGTCGTTGCCCATTATGCTGGGAGCGGGTCTCTTCTCTGCAGCAGATCTAAGCGCCGCACCTGATTACATAACTCTCTTACCTCCCATCATCACTGGTTTTATTTCAGCAGCCATCAGCGGCTATTTCGTCATCCGCTGGCTGCTTGGTTTTCTGCGAAACCACTCCATGAACATTTTTGCTCTCTATTGTTTTTTTATGGGATCGCTGGTGTTATATTTAAACTATGCTGGATAAACGAACGCTTTCAGGCATACTATTAAGTATCTTCCTCCTGGCAGCCTGCCAGCCTCAAAATCCAATTGCTGCGCCAACCCTTCAAACCTGGCAGGTAGTCCGCGACACCAACCTGGCCTGGATGGGCAACGCCATGCGTGATTGCCTGGCCAATTCTCCGGCGACCACGCTTTCTCTTCAAGAAGCGCCGCTTTCCAGAGTGGCTGATATAACATCGGATATCAACCTGGCATGGGGTAATCCGCAAGATGTTTACGAATATATGTACACATTGGGATGGGATGAATGGGTGATGATTGTCCATCCAGATAATTCAATCGATTCTCTCGCCACCAGCCAGGTTCGTTCGGTTCTGGCCGGAAAAACCCGCACCTGGAACAAGCTCATCCCCGAGTTGAAAGAAAAGGATGAAGTCGCCCTGGAATTGTGGGTTTATCCACCTGCTGATGAAGCCCAGGCCTGGCTCAGGTTAGCTTTGGGCAACAGTAGCACCCTGCCAGCCAATGCCCGCCTTGCGCCTGGTGCACAGGCCATGCTCGAAGCCGTTTCTTCCAGTGAAAATGCATTTGGATTTATCCCATCGCGCTGGGCCGCAAATTCAGTGAAAATTGTGCCCATATCCGACCTGGCTGAAGACGCGCTGCGGCAGCCCATTGTTGCCACCCTGTCAACCTCAACTGCCGACCAGCATGCCTGGCTGGCCTGCCTGCAAACCTCGCTGGCTGTTCCTCCCGAACATTAAATCATCAGTTCGCGTTTTTCCTTAACTTGCAAGGTTTCCCCATCCATTTCATATACAATCGGTACACCCGTTGGCACAATCAGGTCGGGAAAGGCAGCATCTGATACGCCGTCCAGGTATTTGATCAATGCCCGCAGGCTGTTGCTGTGAGCCACAACCAGCAAATCGCAATGCTGCTGCAAAACCGGGATGGCAGCATTCTTCCACCAGGGCAGCATTCGTTCATAGGTTTGCAGCAGCGATTCACCCGCCGGTAACAGGTGTGGATCAATGCCCCGATAACGAATGTCAAAACGGGGATGCCGGGGATCATTTTCATCCAAAAGCGGTGGGCAGCTAGCATAAGTGCGTCGCCAATGAAAAACCTGCTGCCTGCCAATTAAAGCTGCCGTCTCCTCTTTATTTAATCCTTGCAAAGCGCCGTAATGACGTTCATTTAAACGGTAGTCATTGAAAGTAGGCAGCCATAACTGCTCCAGTTCGTCCAACACGATCCACAGGGTATCAATCGCCCGCCTGAGAACCGATGTGTGGGCAATGTTGAACCGAAAACCCTCGCGGGCAAATTGCCGCCCCGCACGCTGCGCCTCATCCACTCCCCTTTCAGTCAAAGGCACATCTGTCCAACCGGTAAACCGGTTTTCTTTATTCCACAGGCTCTCACCGTGCCGCAGCAATACCAGACGACTACTCATATTTCTCCTTCAATCGTTGCGCCATTTTAATCGATTGCTCACCTGGAAACAAGAAAAAACAAGGACGGGAAAAATCATCCGTCCTCATTGTTTTAACCATTAACAGAATCGATTTGGTTGCTGCAGTTTTGCTACAACAGTAAATACGGATTTTCCAGGGCGTTCTTGAGGTCCACCAGGAATTTTGCCGCAGCAGCGCCGTCACTCACGCGGTGATCCACCGCCAGTGTCAGGGTCATCATCGGGCGCACCACAACCTGACCATCCACAACCACCGGGGTATCCATCATCTTGCCCACAGCCAGGATGGCGCTTTCGGGTGGGTTGATGATGGCAGTGAACTGCTCGATGCCAAACATGCCCAGGTTGGTGATGGTGAAAGTGCTGCCGCTCATCTCGTTGGGCTGCAAGCGTTTTGCGCGGGCGGCTTCCAGCAAGCGGGCCATCTCAACCACAACCGATTGCAGATTCTTGTTCTGTGCTTCACGAATCACCGGCACAATCAGGTAATCTTCCAGGCTGGTTGCCAACCCCAGGTGAACATCTTCCCACTGGATAATTTCGTCGCCATTGAAAGAACTGTTCAGACCGGGATGATTAGTGAGGATGCGCGCCACAGCATGCGCCAGAATGGCCGTGTAGGACACTTTTTGTCCGGTGGCGTTGGCAATGACCGGAGACACTCGTTCTCGCAGGCGCACCACTTCGCTCATATCCACACTCAGGGTTTCATAGATGTGCGGAACGCTGCTCCAGCTATATGACAGGCGCTGGGCAATGATGGAGCGGGGACCTTTCAGTGAAATGCGCTGTCGAATGCGCGCATCGGGCAACGGCACTGCCACATTGGCCGCCGGGGCGCTCACACTCGCCATAGCCGGAGCGCCTTTGTGACTGGCAGCAAATTCCAGCACATCAGCTTTATGCACACGGCCGCGCGGTCCGCGCCCGGCAACCTGGGTCAGGTCAACGTTCATTTCACGGGCCAATGAACGCGCCAGGGGGGTGGCGCGCACCTGGCTGGCATCGCCGGCCGGAGCAGCAGCATCCGCTTTGGGTGCAGCAGCCGCGGCAGGGGTTTCAGGTTTGGCTTCAGCCGGTGCAGCCGCCGCGGTAGGGGCGGTTGCTTTTTCTGGAAGAGATTCTCCCGGGGCCAGGATATAGCCAATCACAGTGGTCACCGGAATCACATCATCCGGTTTGGCCGTGATGCCTGCCAGGATGCCGCTCTCGGGCGCTTCAGCTTCGATGGCGGCTTTGTCCGTCATAATCACAAACAGCGGTTCGCCCTTGGTTACCGTATCACCCTCATTTTTCTTCCACTCCATGAGGGTGCCGGTTTCCATGACCATATCCACTTTCGGCATGATGATCTCAGTAGCCATGGTTGCTTATTTCCCTTCTGTCGCCAGTTCACGCGCTTTGGCAACGATGTCTTCAACTTGCGGGACGGTTGCGCGTTCTAGAATACGATTGTAGGGGATGGGAGTATCCTTACCGGCCAGGCGCATGATGGGAGCATCCAATCGGTCAAAAGCTTCGCTGGCTGCAATGCGCGCCACAATTTCGCCGCCAAAGCCTCCGGTGATGGGCGCCTCATGAACCACCAGGGCGCGCCCGGTTTTGCTAACTGATTCAACGATGGTATCCACATCCAGGGGTTTCAGGGTGCGCAGGTCAACAACTTCCACATCAATGCCTTCCTGGGCAAGCTGTTCAGCCGCCTCGAGGGCGCGCACGGCCATGATGGAATAAGCAATGATGGTTAAATCTTTGCCCTCACGGGTCACTTTGGCTTTGCCCAGCGGAATATCATACAATTCCTCCGGAACAATACCCTTGGCACGGTAGAGCAACTTATGTTCCATGAACATGATGGGGTTGTTGTCGCGGATGGAACTCACCAGCAATCCTTTGGCATCGTACGCCGTGGAAGGTGCCACCACTTTAATACCCGGGGTTGAAATAAACCAGGCTTCTTGCGAACCGCAGTGCTGGGCGGCTGCGCCCGTGCCAGAACCCGCCGGGGCGCGCACCACAAACGGCAAACTAACCTTGCCGCCAAACATGAAGCGCATCTTGGCTGCCTGGTTTACCAGTTGGTCCATGGAAATGGTCACAAAGTCCATAAACATGAGTTCCATGATTGGACGCATGCCCATCATTGCCGCACCGGTGGTCGCGCCGGCAATAGCTGCTTCTGAAATGGGGGTGTCAATCACCCGCCACTCGCCAAATTCTTCCAGCATGCCTTTACTCACACCAAACGCGCCGCCGTAAACACCCACGTCTTCACCAATAAGAAACACTTCGGGATCTCGCCGCATTTCCTGCGACATGGCTTCGCGCACGGCCTCTAAATATGTAATTTCGCGCTTGTTCTCTTCTGTACTCATGGCGCATATACCTCTGCTTCAATATTCTCAGGAGAGGGTTCGGGCATCTGAATGGCCTCTTCTGCTGCTTTATTAATCTGGTCTTTGCATTCTTTATCCAGGGCGTCAATTTCATCCTGGGTGAACAGTTGTTCTTTAATCAATGTTTTTGAAAACCGCACAATGGGGTCAAACTGCTGCCATTCTTGAATTTCTTCCTGAGTGCGGTACAGGTTGCGGTCAGATTTGGAATGGCCGCGCCAGCGATAGGTCAGGTTTTCAACCAGGCTGGGACCGCCGCCGCCGCGGGCGCGGTGCACTGCCTGTGAAATGTGATGATAAACTGCCAGAACGTCGTTTCCGTCAACGGTCACACCGGGGATGTCATAGGCGCAGGCGCGCTGAGAAATGTGTTTAATTTTCATCGAGCGATCGACCGACATGGACATTCCATACTGGTTATTGTCGCAAATGAACACCATCGGCAGATCCCAGATGGATGCCATGTTCAGTGATTCGTGGAAAGAGCCCTCGTTGGATGCACCATCGCCAAAGAAACTCAACAGAATTTCTGGAGATTTATGCAGCTTCAACGCCAGACCAATGCCCACCGAAGTCGGGATACCCCCACCCACAATGCCGGTGGCGCCCAGGTTGCGCCCGGGGATATCTGCAATATGCATGGAACCGCCGCGGCCATGGCAATAGCCGGATTCTTTGCCCAGGAATTCCGCCATCATCAGGGTCAGGTCGGCGCCTTTGGCAATGGTGTGGCCATGACCGCGGTGATGGTGGATAATGTAGTCATCGTCCTGAATGGCAGCAATGCTGCCGACGGGCGAGGCTTCCATCCCGATGGAGAGATGCATGGTTCCATGAACCAGGCCGCGAATGTAAAGTGCTTCGGCATTCTCTTCAAAATATCGGGTTAAAAACATTTTCTCAAGCATCCAACGAAGTTTCTCTTTGGGTAACTGCTTGAGGAGCTGGTGTTTAATCTTGTCATCCAGCTTAAATTCAGCTTGTACATCTGTTACATGAGTCGGCATAGATTACTCCATTAATTCAATTTCGTATTAAGAACAAACTACGTTTTTAATTTACCAATTTTGTATTTCGAAATTTTATTTGAATTTTATCTCCTTTTGAGTAAGAAAAGTTATATTCAAAAAAACTACTTTCCCAGGTCACTGATTATGCCAATTGCAGCAGTTTCATCCGTAACCAATGTGTTAATAATGCCACCGTGTAATGCGCCAATAATTGAATTTATTTTGTTTGTAGAACTGGCAATCCCAATTGAAACTGGGATTTTTTTCAAATCATCCAAATTAATTCCGATTAAGCGATTCCGATAATCATGAGCACATTCCTGTCCATCAATGTTATATACATGGGCAAGGACTTCTCCGACCGCTTTTTGATCATTAATAATTTCTCTAACTTCATCCTGCGACATATAGGTAAATTGGAAGAAGCTTGAGGTTTCAGAATGTAGAGAACCTATACCAACCATTGCAATGGTAGATTGTTTTGCCAGTTCCACAATTTCTTTCACCTGGCGTAACGATGAAATTGAATCACGTTCCAATTGAGAATCAAGGATGGCTGGCGCATGCATTTCATACGCCCTTCCACCAATGCGATGTGCCAGTTCCGATGCCAGATAATTCACATCCGTATGATGCCTCCCCTGAACACCACCCAGCGCAGGAACTACTCTTACATCGTATTTTTGCTTCGTTTCAACGGCATTGACCACGTGATAGACTGCCAAACCACCGCTCAAACAAATAATATCTCCCGGTTTTAAACATTCCAACAAAACTGTGGCAGCGGCTTTCCCTAGATTTTGAAGATTCATTTCTTCATCCAGAGAGATTTTGGGAATTACATAGGCATCTTGTAGTTTTGTGTATTTTTTTAATTTTTGTTCCAGGTCGAATATTTTTTGGAATGGAGCGTTAATGGATATTTGAATTAAACCCTGGTTTTTCGCTTGTTTCAATAAGCGGTTCACCTTGGGTGTAGACAAACCCAATATTTTTCCGATATCAGATTGCTTCATGTTTTCCTGGTAATACAGGGACAAAACTCTACTGAGCAACCTGGCAGAATCATAATCTTCAATCAAGTTAGTCATTAATCAAAAATCGTCATCCATTTTTAAATTTCATGTGAAAATATTTTCAATCAAATACATTTAATTTCACTCTTCAATCATATCATTTTGCAGTCATCATGTCAATTACCTTTAGTCAAATTCAATATTCAAGATTAATCGCGTTTTCATCTCCGGTCAATTAAATACCGTTCCACAATCTATCGGGGAAATTTCAATAGAATAATAGATTCCGTGTTGTCCCAGGGGGCACCCATTAGCTGCCGTTTTTCATTTAAAATACGTTCGTTTTCCTGGCTGGCAGCCACGTCGCACCAAGGCACGTTGAACTGGCTTGAAGCAGTATTGAAGTATCAAGGGGATTGGAGACTGGCATTGGCCGTCCGCTGGAGAATGCCTTGCAGGCAGCCGTAACCGAAATGCTCAACTGGCTGCAAGAGGATGGATTGAGCATGGACGATGCCTGTCAGTTGCTCGGACAGGCCGCCCGTTTTGAACTGGGCAACGTCATCAGCCCGGCATATTCCATTGCCTGCCTGCTGGACAAAATGACCTTAAAAGCTTCTGACAACCATTAGAGCCTGGATTTTTTTTTACTGGCACAAATCAACCAGCAGAAAATACACAATTTCGATATGCCCGCCCTGGTCATATTCGAACACATGCCATTCACCAGCCGGTGCATGAATCAGCATGCCTGTTTCCAAAGACAAGACCTTATCCATTTTCTCACGGCTTTCGCCAAAGCGCACCCTGCCGCGATCAGCGCTGATCACATAGCACACCTCTTCTCCGTGCACATGCGGTTCCAAAGCGCCGTATTCGGCCGCGTAACGCGCGATACCACTTTTCACTTTTTGACTGGTAGAAAAACCATCTGCGCTCACCGCATTCCAGATATACCTTCCGGGGTGCGCCGCAGAAGGAATTTCGTCTCTTTGAAATACTTTCATATGATTAATCCTCGCTAACAATAATCAGATTTTATGATACCGTTTTTGATTCTTCTTGTTTTTGTGGCAATTGCACATCCATGCAAGCTACGACCGTTTCAATGGGAACCAATTCTCCCTCAGGAATGAGAATTTGCGTCAATACCCCATCTTCATCGGCTTCCACACCCAGGGTAACTTTATCTGTCTCGATGATGAACAAGGTTTCACCTTTGTGAATGGGGTCTCCAACGTTTTTCTTCCATTCAACAATGGTGCCTTCGCTCATGGTTAGGCTCAACTTGGGCATTATGATATCGGTTGCCATGCGACCTCCCTTCATGGTCCCCCATCCATTACCATTCATTCCATAATTGTGCAATCAGTTTATCGCATTTCATTATAGCACGCCCTTGATCATTTGTTCAATTGGCTGACCCGATATTAGCCGAAATAAAATGCTCTTGCCGATTTGATATTCTGAGAAGTAACAGATTCGGCAAGAGCAGATCAACGGGGCGGAAGGGAATCCCGTTGCAATTTATTCTTTTACATAATCCAACCACCGGGGTGAGAATTTGTGTCGTCCGTGAATCGCTTCGGTATATGATTCCTGTAGAGCCCTGGCAATAGGCCCGCGTTTGCCGCTGCCCACCATGCGGCCATCCACTTCGCGGATCGGAACCACTTCTGCCGCGGTGCCGCACACAAACAATTCATCGGCTGTGTAAAGCTGGTCGCGGCCTATGGGTTTCTCAAACACTTCGTAACCCTGGTCGTTGGCCAACATGAGCACTGAATCGCGGGTGATGCCTTCCAGGATGGCGGCCATGGGAGTGGTGTAAATTTTGCCGCGTTTGACAATGAACAGGTTTTCCCCGGTGCATTCACCCACATAACCCTGCGGGTCAAGCATGATGGCTTCCTCAAATCCCAGCCGCAGCGACTCGGTTTTGGCCATGATGCTGTTAACATAATAACCCCCAGCCTTGGCTTTGGTCATCACCGCGTTGGGGTGATTGCGGGTGTAGGAAGAAACATTGGCGCTGATGCCGTTTTCGAGCGCCTCTAGACCCAGGTAGGTTTTCCACTCCCACATGGATATGCCCACAAAGATCTGATAGGCATCCATGTTCAATCCCAGGCTGTTGCCGCCGGCATAAATCAACGGGCGGATATAGCATTCCTGAAATCCGTTGGCGCGCACGGTTTCTTTAACCGCTTCCACCATCTGTTCAGCCGTGTAGGGTAAGTTGCGCATGCCGATGATCGCCGCCGATTCAACCAGGCGTTTGATGTGGTCTTTCAGGCGAAAAACAGCCGGTCCTTTATCCGTTTCATAGCAACGGATGCCTTCAAAAACGGACGGCCCGTAATGCAGGGCGGCGGTGTTGAAATGCACCAGGGCTTTGTCATACTCGACCAGCTTGCCGTCCATCCAGATATACTTTGATTCAATTCCCATGTTGAAATCTCCTTTGATCTTGAAGATGTTTAAGTGTAGTACTGCGTATGCAAATTATTTCATCAAATCATTTTATATGGAAAGTAGTTGCAAAACCTGAAACCTTTTGGGGCTTGTGTTAAGCCATATTGGCCAGCACACACGCGGTCATCTCTTCGGTTGACAGGCTGCCGCCCAGGTCAACCGTGCGTTTACCCTGCTCGATGGCGCTTTCCACAGCCTGTTCAATCTGGCTGGCTTCATCATCCAATTTAAAGGAATAACGCAGCAGCAACGCAGCGCTTAAGATGGTTCCCAACGGGTTGGCAATTCCCTTTCCGGCGATATCGGGCGCTGAGCCGTGAATGGGTTCATACACACCCTTGCTGCCAGAACCCAGTGACGCCGAAGGCAGCATGCCCATCGAGCCGGGCAGCACCGAGGCTTCATCGGTCAAAATGTCGCCAAACATATTCTCGGTGACCAGGATATCGAAGCTGGCCGGGCTTGTGATGAGGCGCATGGCAGCCGTATCGACCAGCATGTGCTCCAGGGTGATGTCAGGATTGCGCGCCCCCACCTCGAGGGCAATCTTGCGCCACAGCCGCGAGCTTTCCAGCACATTGGCTTTGTCCACCGAGGTCACTTTCTTCTTACGCCCACGCGCCAACGCAAAAGCCATCTCCAGAATGCGCTGCACTTCGTAATCTGTATATTCCAGCGTGTCCACAGCGCGCTCGTGACCATCTTTCACTTCCCGTCCTTTGGGCTGACCAAAATACAGCCCGCCGGTGAGTTCGCGCACAACAATCACATCCACGCCCGCCAGCTTTTCAGGTTTAAGGGGTGAAGCGCTCAACAGGGTTGGATACACCTTAACCGGGCGCAGGTTGGCGAACACGTCCATGCCTTTGCGCAGTCCCAGCAGCCCCTGCTCGGGGCGCACTTTGGCAGCCGGGTCGTCCCATTTGGGGCCGCCCACCGCTCCCAGCAGCACGGCGTCAGCATCGCGGCAGGCTTGCAGGGTTTGATCGGTCAGCGCTGTGCCAAATTCATCAATTGAGCAGCCGCCAATTAAATGTTCACGGTATTGAAATTGATGACCTCGCCGCGCTGCAATGTGATCCAGCACGCGCACAGCTGCACCTACCACTTCCGGCCCAATGCCGTCGCCGGGTAATAAAACAATGTTTGCTTTCATGAAGTACCCCAGTTATCCTTTTTGATGAATAAATAAGCCGTATTCGATGGAATCAGCCAGGGCGCGCCAGCTCGCATCAATGATGTTGGTGCTGGCTCCCACGGTGCTCCAGCGGGATGAGTTGTTTTGTGTGTCAATCAACACTCGGGTGGTGGCTGCCGTGCCTTTATCGCTGTCGAGGATACGCACTTTATAGTCGGCCAGGGTGAAATCGGCCACCACCGGGTAATAGCTGATCAGGGCTTTGCGCAGTGCCAGGTCGAGCGCGTTGACCGGACCGTCTCCTTCAGCCGCGGTGTGGAAAACATCGCCTTTTACGCGCACTTTAACGGTGGCTTCCGACAGGATGCCGCGTCCCAGGCGGTGCTCCACAATCGCTGAAAAATCAATCAGTTCAAAAGGCGGCTCATAGCCTGGCTGCTGGCGGCGCAGCATCAGCACAACCGAAGCCTCGGCGGCTTCAAATGAGAAACCCTGCGATTCAAGATTCTTGATCTGATTCAACACGTGGGTAATTCCCTCACCGTCAGCCACCTGCAGACCATACTCTTCAGCCTTGCTCAACAGGTTGCCGCGACCTGAAAGCTCTGAAACCACCACACGCATGCTGTTGCCAACCACTTCGGGGTCAATGTGCTGATAGGAATTGATATTCCGTCTTATGGCTGAAACATGAATGCCGCCCTTGTGGGCAAAAGCCGAATGCCCCACAAAGGGCAAATGCTCATCCGGGGCCAGGTTGGCCACCTCGGTGACAAAATGAGACACTTCATACAATTTCACCATGTGGCCTTCGGGCAAACAGCGCTGTCCCATCTTCAATTCCAGGTTTGGGATGATGGAACACAGGTTGGCATTGCCCACCCGTTCGCCGTAACCGTTGATGGTGCCCTGCACATGCACCGCGCCCCCGCGCACCCCCGCCAGCGAATTGGCCACACCCAGTTCGCCGTCATTGTGCACATGCACACCCAGCGGATGATTCAGGGTTTCTTTCACCTTTCGCACCAGGTCTTCAATCTCCCACGGCATTGAGCCGCCGTTGGTGTCAGCCAGCACCAGGGTTTCAGCCCCGCCGCGCATCGCCGCCCGCAGGGTTTCAAGGGCATAGGCGGGGTCTTCCTTGTAGCCATCAAAGAAATGCTCGGCGTCATAAACCACCCGCCGCCCGTGTTGGTGCAAAAACGCAATGCTTTTTTCAATGATTCGCAGGTTGTCCTCCAGCGTGGTGCGCAACACATCCTTCACATGCATCACCGAGGACTTGCCCACCAGCGTACACACCGCCGCCCCTGAATCGTACAGCGCCTTGATGTTGGCGTCATCCTCGGGTTCGCCGCGCGCCCGGCAGGTGGAACCAAATGCGGTGATGATCGCATGCTCCCATTGCATGGTTTGTACACGTTGGAAGAATTCGGCATCCTTTGGATTGGAACCCGGCCAACCGCCTTCAATGAAAGCCACACCCAGCTCATCCAGTTTTTGAGCCACACGGATCTTGTCATCACAGGATAAGGACAAATCACTGCGCTGCGTGCCGTCGCGGAGAGTTGTATCGTAAATTTCTATCATCACTACCTCCAGGAACCCTACTGCTAACTCCCCGGGGAACCCTGAGCTCCCCAGAGCGTTCAGAGTCCCGGGGTTATTGGTCAAATAATAATCACGGCGTTGTGATCTTTTTCGTACGCCGCGATGCGATCTTCAAGGGTCAGCAAATATCCCAGCTCATCAATGCCCTGTAACAGACAGGTTTTGGCAAAGCCGTCAATCGGGAAGGTATATGACACCCCGCCCGGCAGAGTCAAAGTCTGCGATGCCAGGTCAATGGTCACCTTAGCCGCGGAGTCTTCCTTCAAAACCGCCTGCAATTCACTGTGCGCCTGCGGGCTGACCACAATGGGCAGCAGCCCATTTTTCAAAGAATTGTTTTTGAAAATATCGGCAAATGAGGTGGATATGACCGCCTTGAAGCCAAAATCGGTCAGCGCCCAGGGGGCATGTTCACGCGACGAGCCACAGCCAAAGTTGTCGCCTGCCAGCAAAATACCGGCGTCTTTGGCATCAGGCTGGTTGAGGATGAAATCTTCTTTGGGAGAACCGTCGCTGTTGTAGCGCCAGTCAGAAAACAGGTTGGCGCCCAGCCCCTTTTTGTCGGTAACTTTGAGAAAGCGCGCCGGGATGAGCTGGTCGGTGTCGATGTCATTCACCAGAAGGGGCACCATGCGTGAAGTAAATGTGGTAATTTTTTCCATGAGGTTGTGCTCCTTTTCTATAACAACTGGCGCGGGTCGGTGACCAGGCCGGTGACCGCTGCCGCGGCTGCTGTGAGCGGGCTGGCGAGCAGCGTGCGGCTGCCTTTGCCTTGCCGTCCTTCAAAATTTCGGTTGCTGGTGCTCACCGCCACCTGCCCGGGATCCAATTGATCGCCGTTCATGGCAATGCACATGCTGCAGCCGGCTTCGCGCCATTCAGCCCCGGCTTCGATGAAGATGCGATCCAAACCTTCGGCTTCAGCCTGTCGTTTCACTTCCTGCGAGCCCGGCACCACCAGCACCCGCAAGCCCGACGCCACCTTGCGCCCTTTCATGATCTGCGCCGCGGCACGCAAATCGGTGATGCGCCCGTTGGTGCAGCTGCCAATGAACACTACATCCACCGGCCTGCCCAGCAGCCGCTCGCCGGCCTGAAAGCCGGTGTATTGCAACGCCTTGCGCAGCGCATCACGCTGGCTGTTTTCGGCAAAGTCTTCCGGTGAAGGAACCGCACTGTCGATGGGCATGCCCATGCCCGGGTTCGTCCCGTAGGTGATCATGGGGGCCAGTTCATCAGCCTTCAGCACCACACTGTTGTCATAAACAGCGCCCTCATCGCTGGGCAACTTGCGCCATTCTGCCACGGCGCGCTCCCAATCAGCGCCTTTGGGGGCGAATTCTCTGCCTTTCAAGTATTCAAAGGTTTTCTCGTCGGGGGCAATCATGCCCGCCCGCGCACCTGCTTCAATCGACATGTTGCACACCGTCATGCGTTCTTCCATGCTGAGGGCTCGAATGGCCTCGCCGCGGTACTCGATCACCTGCCCGGTGCCGCCGCCGGTGCCAATTTTGGCAATCAACGCCAGGATAATATCTTTGGCAGTGACGCCGGGTTTCAGTTTTCCGTCCACGCGCACTTCCAGTGTTTTGGGATTGTTTTGCAGCAGGCACTGGGTGGCCAGCACATGCCCCACCTCGCTGGTACCAATGCCAAACGCCAGCGCGCCAAATGCTCCGTGCGTGGCCGTGTGGCTGTCACCGCATACAATGGTCATGCCCGGCTGGGTGAAACCCCGCTCCGGCCCAATGACATGCACAATGCCCTGCTGCGGGCTGTCAATGCCATAGACCCGAATGCCAAAGTCGCGGCAGTTCTCTTCCAGTTGATGAATTTGCCGGCGGCAAAGTTCATCGGCAAACGCCATGCGCCCCACAGCCGGGTCTTTCAGGTTGGTGCGGGTGGGAATGCCGTGATCAACAGTTGCCACGGTCTTGTCCGGGCGGCGCACCTTCAGTCCGCGCTTGCGAATTTCAGTAAAAGCCTGCGGCGAAGTGACCTCGTGCACCAGGTGCAGGTCGATATACAGCACCGCCGGGGCATTTTCTTCTTGCGTTACGATATGTCGTTCCCATATCTTCTCAAATAAGGTTTGTGGTTTCTTCATTATCTTTAAATCCAATTCATGATTAAATAACGTCAATGATGACAAATGCTTGAAGAAGCAATCTCACCTTACAAATCAGGTAAGATTGCTTCTCCCCGCCTCAGCGGGTGTGGAACTTTTTAAAACATGAAACTCATTTTCTTCCAGCTTTCGGTATTTTCACCCAGGCGGTGTTTGGCGGTTGCCAGCAGCAGTTTGTTCACCGCCGCCAGGTAAGACTTGACCGACGCCACGATGATGTCTGAATCAGCGCCGTAGCCGCCAAAGCTGACAGGTTCGCTGACAACATTGCCATTTTCGGTTTCAACATGCGCCAGCCCCTCTTCGCTCTGGATGCGCACTGTCACTTCACCCAGGGCATCGATGCCTTCGGTGATGGCGTGCACCGAGAATTCCAAAAGTTTATTATTCATGCCAACCACAGCGTCAATGGCTTTATAGGCGGCGTCAATGGGACCGGCGCCCACTTCAGCATGCACATGATGGCGTCCATCGGGGCCGATCAGGCGCACCGTGGCGGTGGGCATGCCCATGGTACCGCAGGCCACCTGCAAGCCGTCCAGGTGATACACCTCGCGCGGCTGGTAAATTTCGTCCGAAACCAGGGCTTCCAGGTCTGCATCGGCAATATCTTTCTTCTTGTCTGCCAGTGCTTTAAAACGATCAAAGATCTTGTCCAGGTCTTGTTCACTGATGTCGTAGCCAAGCTCGACCAGGCGGCTCTTCAGCGCGTGGCGGCCCGAATGTTTGCCCAGCACCAGCCGGGTTTGCGGCACGCCCACCGTTTCGGGACGCATGATTTCATAGGTGAGATTGTGCTTGAGCATGCCGTCTTGATGGATACCCGATTCATGGGCAAAGGCGTTGGCGCCCACAATGGCTTTGTTGGGCGGCACCACCATGCCGGTGTAGTTGCTGACCAGCTTGCTGACGCGAGCAATCTGGGTGGTGTCGATGTTGGTTTGCAGGTTGTAGAACGGCCGGCGGGTGTGCAGCGACATCACCACTTCTTCCATGGCGGTGTTGCCAGCCCGTTCGCCAATGCCGTTCATGGTCACTTCAGCCTGGCGCGCCCCTGCGCGAATGCCCGCCAGAGAATTGGCGGTGGCCAATCCCAGGTCGTCATGGCAGTGAACGGAAATAATGCAGTTCTCCACACCAGGGGTGTTTTCTCGAATACCTTTGATCAACGCACCGAATTCATCCGGTGTTGAATAACCAACTGTATCGGGGATGTTCAGTGTGGTTGCGCCGGCTTTAATCACTTCGCCCAGAATGTGATGGAGAAATTGCGGGTCGCTGCGCCCGGCGTCTTCGGGACTGAACTCAATATCGGGGCACAAAGAACGGGCATAAGCCACCATTTCGCAAGCACGCTTCACCACTTCTTCTGGTTCCATTTTGAGCTTGTACTTCATGTGAATTTCAGAAGTGGCAATGAATGTATGAATGCGCGGCCGGCTGGCAGGTTGAACAGCCTCCCAGGCTTTGTCGATGTCATTCTTGTTGCAGCGCGCAAGACCGCAAATGACGGGTGGTTCGTTGCGCCCGGCTTCGGGTTTTTGCCCCACTTCAATCGCAATGCGCCGCACTGCCTCCAGGTCGTCGGGAGATGCCGCCGGGAAACCGGCTTCAATCACATCCACTCCCAGGCGGCTGAGCGCGCGCGCCACCTCAAGCTTTTCAGCCGAGGTCATGGTTGCGCCTGGAGACTGTTCGCCATCGCGCAGGGTTGTGTCAAAAATTCGAACGATATCGTCCATTCAGCCCTCCATTTATATTAATCAGACGGTTTAATTTCAATCGGGTTAATAAACGGCATCATACCGCGCAGGCGTGCGCCAACTTGCTCAATCATCTGGTCCTGTTCACGTTTACGAACTTCATTGAACCAGGGGCGGCCGTTTTCGTTTTCTTTGATCCAGTTATTGGCGTAGGTTCCATCCTGAATCTCGGTCAAGATTTTGCGCATTTCGCCCATGGTTTCTTCAGTGACCAGGCGTGGACCGGCAGTGTAGTCGCCGTGTTCGGCCGTGTCGCTGACCGAGTAACGCATGTAATTCAAACCGCCGCGATACATCAGGTCAACGATCAATTTCAACTCATGCATACATTCAAAGTAGGCAATTTCAGGCTGGTAGCCGGCTTTGACCAGGGTTTCAAACCCGGCCTTCACCAGCGCACTGACGCCGCCGCACAACACCGCCTGTTCACCGAACAAATCGGTTTCGGTTTCTTCCGCAAAGGTGGTTTCAAGCACGCCGGCGCGGGTGCCGCCCAGAGCTTTGGCATAAGACAAGGTTAACTCTTTGGCATGACCGGTGGCGTCCTGATGGATCGCCAGCAAGCAGGGTGTGCCGCCGCCTTCCTGGAAAACCTCACGCACCCGGTGACCGGGCGCTTTGGGAGCCACCATGGTCACATCGACACCGGCTGGCGGTACAATGGTGTTGAAACGAATGTTGAAACCATGCGCAAACATCAGCATTTTGCCTTTGTCGAGGTTGGCTTCGATTGACTCTTTGTAGATTTTTGCCTGGGTGGTGTCGGGGGTGAGGATCATGATCACATCAGCCCATTTGGCAGCATCAGCAACGCTCATAACTGTCAAACCGGCAGCTTCAGCCTTGGGTTTTGATTTGCTGTTTTCATGCAAACCCACCCGCACATCCACACCGCTGTCTTTCAAATTCAATGCGTGGGCATGTCCCTGTGAACCAAATCCAATAATGGCAACTTTCTTCTTAAGGATGAGATTAAGGTCGGCATCCTTGTCGTAATAAATTGTGGCGGTCATAGATTCTCCTTTGTTTTCTATTCACCATTTCAGGTGATTGATGATTAATATTCGCTGTGCACATTAAAGTGGGCTTCAGCTTCAACCAGCGGTGGGTTGGGACTGATGGACGCGGGGCCGCGTGTCATAGCCACAATGCCGGTGCGCACCATTTCTATAATTCCAAACGGGCGCAGCACATCCAGCAAGCCTTCAATTTTATCTTCAGTGCCGGTGATTTCAATCACCAGCGATTCATTGGTCACATCGACCACGCGGGCGCGGAACACTTCAGCCATTTGCAGCACTTCGGTTCGGTTGGCAGGCGTAACAGCCACCTTGATCAGCGCCAGGTCGCGCACAACCGCTGGTTTATTGGTGACGTTATCTACACGCAGAACATTGACCAGTTTGTACAAATTTGCCTCCAGCAATTCCACCGTGAATTCATCGGTGTTAACCACAATGGTCATGCGTGAAACCCCGGGCATTTCCGTGTGTCCCACCGTCAGCGATTCAATGTTATAGCCGCGGCGCCGGAAAAGCGATGCCACACGGTTCAAGACGCCCGGTTTGTCTTCCACATAAGCAACCAGAATATAGTTCATGTTTTTCTCCCTTAGTTTCCATTTTTCGGACGTTGAATCATGTCATCCAGTGGTTTCCCGGCTGGCACCATGGGATACACGCTGTCTTCACCCACCACGTGAAAATCGAGTATCACGGTTCCGGGGGCTTTGCGGGCTTCTTCAACTGCTTTCTGAATTTCAGAACGCTTGTTGACATGAATGCCACGCAAGCCGTAAGCTTCAGCCAGTTTCACAAAATCGGGGCTGGACAGCGGCGTGGCAGAATATTTTTTGTCGTAGAACATTTCCTGCCACTGGCGCACCATTCCCAGGTAACCGTTATCCATAATAGCAATGACAATCTTGACCTTTTCCTGCGCAATGGTGGCCAGTTCATTCAAAGACATTTGAAAGCTGCCATCGCCCACAATCGTCCAAATTTCCTTTTCAGGGTTGGCAATTTTGGCGCCAATGGCTGTTGGCGTTGAAAAACCCATGGTGCCCAGTCCGCCCGAAGTGATCAGCGAGCGGAAGTGTTCGTGCTTGTAATACTGCGCTTCCCACATCTGGTGCTGGCCCACATCACTCACCACCACAACATTCCCATCGGTATATTTCCAGATATCATGGATCACGTGCGCCACAAACAATTGGTCGTTGTCAGGGATGTTAAGAATATCCCGGCTTTTTGAATCGGCGCGCATTTCTTCAATGAAATCAAACCATTCCTGGTGATCTGCTTTTTGCACATGGGGATTCAATTTAGCCACAGCCGGCTTCAAATCGCTGATGATGCTGACATCAACATGCACAATTTTGTTAATCTCAGACGGGTCGATATCAATGTGAATTTTCTTCGCATTGGGTGCGTAGGTGCTAACGGTGCCGGTCACGCGGTCGTCAAACCGCATGCCAAACGCCAGCAGCAAGTCTGATTCCTGGATGGCTTTATTAACCCAGGCTTCGCCGTGCATGCCCATCATGCCCAGGTTCAGCGGATGGCTGGCAGGGATGCTGCCAATGCCGAGCAGCGTCATGGCCATGGGAATGTGCGCTTTTTCCGCCAGTTCAATCACCTCTTTACTGGCTCCCGAAAGGGTGATGCCCTGCCCGGCAAGGATGATGGGGCGTTTCGCCGCATTAATCATGGAAACAGCCTGTTGATAAACACTTTCAGCGGGCTGGTAATTGGGCAAGTAGCCAGCCACGTGCGGTTCACTGCCTTCCCAGTCAAATTCGCAGGTTTTCTGCTGTGCATCTTTGGTGATATCCACCAGGACAGGGCCCGGCCGGCCGCTGCTGGCAAGGTAAAATGCTTCGCGAATGGCGGGAGCAATGTCTTCCGGTTTGGTCACCAGGTAATTGTGCTTGGTGATCGGCAGGGTGATACCGGTGACATCCACTTCCTGGAATGCGTCGGTGCCCAAAAGCGGGCTGGAAACCTGCCCGGTGAAACACACAATCGGCACCGAATCCATCATGGCTGTGGCAATGCCGGTAACCAGGTTGGTCGCCCCGGGGCCTGAGGTGGCAATTGCCACACCCACGCCGCCGTTTACGCGCGCATAACCATTGGCCATGTGGGCTGCGCCCTGCTCCTGTCGCGCCAGCACATGGTGAATTGGAAAATCAGGCAGTGCGTCATAGATCGGCAGGGTTGCGCCGCCTGGAATTCCAAAGACATGTTTTACTCCCTGGCGTACCAGGCATTCCCAGAATATTTGTGCACCGGTTAATTTCATTGGCTTCTCCTCAAAAAATTGAAAAATGGGGAATTAGTCACGCAGTGTTGCGCCTTTATCAGCGCTTTGCACAAAGTGCGCATAGCGCCGTAACCATTTGCTGTTGATCTTCTGCTCAAAGGGCGGTAATGCTTTCAACCGGTTGGACATTTCTTCATCGCTGAGTTGAACATCCAGGCGTTGAGCATCAATATCCAGTTCGATGATGTCGCCGTTGCGCAGAGCGGCAATGGGGCCGCGCGCAGCTGCCTCAGGGCTGACATGCCCCACGCAGGCTCCGCGTGTGCCGCCCGAGAAACGGCCGTCGGTGATCAGCGCCACGCTGTCGCCCAGCCCCATGCCCATGATGGCGCTGGTGGGCGAGAGCATTTCCATCATGCCCGGCCCGCCCGCCGGTCCTTCATAGCGAATGACCACCACTTCGCCGGGTTTCACTTCGCCGTTGAGAATGCCGCGCATCGCATCTTCTTGCGATTCATACACCCGCGCCGGCCCAACGTGTTTTTTCATATCCGCTTTTACACCGGCGGTTTTCAACACGGCGCCGTCGGGCGCCAGGTTGCCAGACAAAATGGCCAGGCCGCCGGTAGAAGAATGAGGATTGTCATAAGGACGAATGACCTCGCGGTCTTTCACCTCGCACCCGGCAATCGATTCGCGCAGGGTGACGCCGCTGACCGTGATGCGGTCGAGGTGCAGCACATCGCTGTGGCTGCCCAGTTCGTTCAAAATGGAGGGAACGCCGCCAGCGCGGTTCACATCTTCAATGTGCCAGGGGCCTGATGGGCTGACCTTGGTGAGATGCGGCACCTTCGCCGCCACCTGGTTAATGCGATTCAACGGATAAACTACCCCCGCCTCGTGGGCGACCGCCAGGGTGTGCAGCACCGTGTTGGTTGAACCGCCCATGGCCATATCCAGCGCAAAGGCGTCATCAACCGCTTCAGGGGTCACAATCTGGCGCGGAGTGATATTGCGTTCGACCAACTGCATAATCTGCTTTCCAGCCCGGCGGGCAAGTTCTTCCCGTTCGGGGGTTTTTGCCAGCAGGGTTCCGTTGAACGGCAGCGCCATGCCCAGGGCTTCCATCAGGCAGTTCATCGAGTTGGCGGTGAACAGTCCCGAGCACGAACCACAAGCCGGGCAAGCCACATCTTCCAGGGCTTTCAATTGCGCATCGTTGATTTTGCCGGCGGCGTGCTGCCCCACACCCTCAAAAACGGAGATCAAATCCACAGCTTTGCCGTCTGCGGTGCGACCTGCCGGCATGGCGCCCCCTGAAATAAAAATTGCCGGGATGTTGACTCTCATCGCAGCCATCAACATACCCGGCACAATCTTGTCGCAATTCGGGATACACACCATGCCGTCAAAACGGTGTGCTTCGATCATGGTTTCCACACTATCAGCGATCAATTCGCGCGAAGGCAATGAGTATTTCATGCCGATATGCCCCATGGCAATTCCGTCGTCCACACCAATGGTGTTGAATTCAAATGGAACGCCGCCCGCCTCGCGCACGGCTTCTTTAACCAGTTTGCCAAATTCCTGCAAATGAACATGCCCGGGGATAATATCAACATATGAATTAACAATTGCAATAAAGGGCTTGTTCATGTCCGCGTCATTAACGCCAGTTGCTTTTAGCAGTGAGCGGTGCGGCGCGCGTTCCATACCTCTTTTGACCAGATCTGATCGCATTGTGATGTCTCCTTTGAAGTAATTTGCAAAAAAAGAGCCGCCCGTTTGTGTTGGGCGGCTCTTTTGATTTCTTTTTTATACGATTACAATCTTATCTCTTCCATCGCCAACCCAACGTCAAAACGGCTCTCAAGAGCGAGAACCAAAACAAGAATAATAATGGAAATAGCGATGGTGAAAGTCATCAAAACTTACCTCTTTATAAATTTTGATTATACAGAAAAATGTATTTCTGTCAATAGGCTAATTTTCAATTTTTAGCCCTTTTCAGATTCTCTAAATTTTTCGATCAGAATCAGGTCAGGTTTGAACCGAATCCAATGTGGTTGCAGATGCCGGGGATGCTTTTGGGTTTTGCCGATGGTCTTCGATATTTCGCAAATCTCTTGAAAAAAGCGCGCATAATGTAGCAACCATCGATAGCGCGCCGCTCCAGATGAAGACCGGGCGCACACCAATTGATTCTGCGATTGGGCCGGCTATTGCCAGCCCAATGGGACCGGCCAATCCCACTGTCATGTTGAACAGCGAAAACACCCGTCCCTGCAATTCATTGGGAATCACACTTTGCATCACGGCTATCATGGGGGCATTCCCCATCGAATAAGTTAGACCGCTGATGAACCAGGTAACAATAGCAATGACGAAAAAGTCCCGGGAGGGCACAGCCGTCAAAGCAACCGTGGCAGACGACAGGGAGAAAAAGATAATCGATGAAATAATCTTTCGGTGCGACAAAGACCAGACTCCTGCCAAAACGCCGCCCAGAATAACCCCAACCCCTGAAATACCTTCAATCAGCGCCACATCTGTTATTTCGCCGTGAAAATGCTTGGTTACCAGCAACGGTGACAACGACAGGCTTGGGAACAAAGTTAAGACAGCCAGCGCATTCACCATAAGCAAAACCAGAAAACCGCGATTTTGCCTGATGTAGACCCCACCCTGGCGCACATCTGCCAGGATTGAAGGTTGTTCACCTGTGTCATTCCGCTCGGGTTGTGGTATGCGGAAGAAAAACAACGGGGTAATTCCCAGGATAGCGGTAAAGACATCGATCAACATGGCTTGCTGCACGGGAAGAAAAGCCAGTATCAGGGCGCCCAGGGGAGCTGCGGCAATGGTCATAATGCCCTGCATGACCTGATTCATGCCTGCCACGCGGTTCAACCACGAGCCGGGAACCAGGTTAACCGTGCTGGAAGTGATCGCAGGATGTTGAAATGCCTGCATGGTGGCACGGATAAAAACCAGAACATAGATATGCCACACCTCAATCTGACCGCTGGCAAACAGGCTGATAATAATGAGCACACAACCCGCTGTGATCGCATCGGTAACCATCATCACCAGTCGTCGGCTAAAGCGGTCAGCAACTGCGCCGCCCAGCGGGCTGAAGATCGCCACAGGCAGCAACCCGGCTATGCTGGTAATGGCCAGCGCTTTGGGTGAACCGGTTGTTTGTGTGATCCACCAGATTAAAACAAACTGTGTCAGTGAACTGCCTATCAGTGAAAAAGCCTGTCCTGTCCAGATGATAAAGAAACGCGGCTTCCAATCGTGTGATTGGGGCTGTGATGTATTTTGCAATTGCATAGCGACTCCTTAGGAGCCTGATTGTACTATGGAAAATTTATTCTAGTTAATTTTAGTTTGGGATGATGTGATCTTTCAACGCTAGAAGGCTGAAATGGCATTTTTAATGTTACAGCCAAAAAAGCAATCTCATCGGAATCCTAAAAAGATAAGATTGCTTCGCTCGCTGCATCCACTCGCAAGGACATCATATAATCCAGAATTCAGGCGAATTATAAAGCCGCGTCCTGGTTGATTAGCCCAATTCCCCCATCAACTTCATTAATTCTTCTTCAATCTTCTTCTCAGCGATCAATTCAACCACCCACCTGGAGGCGCGGCCGACCACCCCCGTGCAGGCAAATTCATGTGCCCCGGCCTTTTCAAATTCCACCTTGTCAACTTCATCACGTAAATCAAACGGCCTGCCCATCAGGTTGTGGTGAATTTCATGGCATTTCACGCTGCCGTATTGATCGAGGTAATGCTGGTGCATTTGCTGCACAATATCATAGCATTGATATTTGCTCTCGCGGTCGCCATTGAAAAATTCCCGTCGGCGGGGATATAAGATTCCCGCGATCAAGCAGGCGCCGGTCAACGCTGAACAGTGGGCGTCGCCGATCAACCCCAACCCGCCCGAAAGGCCGGTGGCGGCGCGGAATGTGGTTTCATCATAAATTCCCAGCACATCACCCACCGCCGCAAACCCATCACTCATAAACAAACAGCTCATCTCACGAAATGGATGAGCTGCTTGTCTTTTTTCGGACAGACCTGGTTTTAAGGAGTGCGAATGTATTGACTCTCCAGGTATTTCATCAATGGTTGATATTTGTCACGGCTGTCAATCTTGTAACCCAGGATTAGAAAGTGCGCTTTTGTTCCAAAGCTGCTGCAAATCACAACGCCTTCCATTTGCTCGACAGTGGAAACAAATTCAAACCGAAGATCACCGTTATCCAGCGCCTGTTTTTCTGAAAGTGCTGGATCAAATCCCAGGCTCTGCAGCAGGGTAGCCGCAACCGTTTCCATGATTGCTTCTGTGTAAACGTTCTGGTTGTCTCCCTTCAGGAAAATACTGGAAAGCAATGCTTTGGATGGATCCTCAATCGATTTGTATGCATATACAACAGTACCAGCATCTTCGTTTCTCTTCATACTCCAAAGAACCGGGTATTCGAATTGAAACAGGTCATCGGCGCCTTTCACGGTTTCAGTGAAATCAAATACCGGTTTGGATTGGATGACGCTTGAATTAAACACCAGGCTGGCAAAAATTTCCGTATAAACGGGTAAATAGGTTTCTGTCCACTCAGCACGTGACAGAAAATCAACCATTTGCATGCTTGCACCGTCGCGTGTGAAGTAAGTTTCATGAATAAACTCAACCCCCGAAATGTTTACTACCCTGCGTGAAGTGTAAGCCTGTCCATTTTCATCATCAAACCCGCTGTCAATAACTTCCACCTGGCCGAAGGAACGCTTGAACATTTCGTTGTAATTGTTGATGAGTGTCTCAAACTCTTTTCCTCTCACTTCACTGCCGGTGTTGACTGCCGAGACAATGATGAGACCACTGGCATCGCTGGCACTGGCGCTTAGCACCATTGAATCGTCTTCCTCAATCTTCCACCCCTGCGGTAATTGCAGGCTGAACGCCCCTGAAGAGTGTGTGTAGGTCTCATCAGAAAGCACCAGTTCGGCTGGAACTGCCGCTTCGTCTGATGAACCATCTGGCTGTACTGCTGCCACAGTTGAAAAGGATGTGAGCGTTCCATCAGCGCCCGCGGCCAACAAAACCGTGCCGTCGTTGTTGAATGCCAGCTTTACCGGCGGATAACCAAGCGCGGTAAACTGCGAAACCACCGCGCCCTCGGCATAATTCCATAAATGCACATTTCCGTACGAATCGCTGGTTGCCATCACTTCATTATTTGGAGACACAGCCACATCCAGCAAAATGGCCGGTTCAACGATCACATCACCTTCAATGGGGGTTAACTTATCCACGTTGAATAGCCTGATGGCGCTAACCAGGCTGTCGCCGGGCGAACTAAGCCGGTACCCTCCTGCCAGGATATATTTTCCGCCTGGTAAATGAAGCAAGCGGGTCACTTTGAAATTCGTTGTGGCGGCGGTTATTCTTTTCCCGCTTGCAATTTCATACTGGCTGAATCCGTATTCGGCGTTACCGGTCAAGATGAATTTTCCATCAGAAGAAAATTCTATATCCTCAAAACCGGCGAACCCCTGCACTCTTTCGCCGCTGGCCACGTCCCAGACGAATATTTCCCCATTGCTGAGTGATGCCAGCCATCGATCATCAGGTGAAAACATCAGCTTCATAGTTCGGAAACGCGCTTTGGAAGCGATTTGCCTCAACAGTTCGCCGCTGCTGGCGTCCCAGATATTAATCTGGTTATTTCGATCACAGCCGGCAACCAGATTGCCTTGATTGGATATGGACACAACCTGAATGGATTCAGCGCCAGGCTGGGCAATATTGGTCTTTATAGATGCCAGGGCAGTATCAACCACCAGAGCGCTTCCTGTTCCAATTCCAGGTGAGACCATCAGCAGCGCATCCGCTGAAAAACCAGTCATGCCTGCCCTGGCAACCGGTGGAATGGAGGTTTGCAACCTTTCTGCCTGGCTGGACAAATCCCAAACCTGGATTTTGCCTGCGCTGTCAACCGAAATCAATTGCCTTTCATCTGGCGAGAGTGCCATCTTAACAACAGGGCCATTTTGTCCAGTCAACGTGGCAAGCACAGTTCCAGAATTTACATTAACCTGTTTTATCTCATTGTTTTGAGTAGCCACAAGCACAAAACTACCATCGTTGGAAGATAAATAATCGCCAATCATTACTTCCCGGGTTACCACAGGCAAGCCTTTACCGCTGGCAGCATCCCATGCCATTAAAACATTTGAATCTTGAGCGGTGAGTTTCGCGGTATCAATGCCAAAAATGCGTTTTCCGTCTGGCGAATACTTCCAGTTAACCATTTGCTGTCCCAGCGCAGTCAAACCAATTCGATAAGATCCGGTGGGAATGGTCCACTGTTGAGCCTGAAATAGGGATTTCGAGTCATAACCCATGATCATCAAAGCGGTATCATTGGCCGAGAATTGAATCCCTGTAAGGCCGCCCGGATATGCCTGCCCATTGTTCGTAAATATCACTGCCCCATTGGTGGTCTCCCAGACCGTGGTTGTGCCTGAATAATTGGTCACAGCAAAGTAGGCGCCGCTGGGCGAAAGGGCCTGAAATTGCACATTTTTTTGCTGTGCAATGGGTGTGCTCAACACACTGCCTGTGGCAGCATCCAATCGCATCACCGACCCGCCTTTGATTTCCACAACCACTTGGGCGCCGTCGCTTGAAAACACAACCGACAGGGGTGTATAGACTGGCTGGACAAACCAAACCGATTGCAAATCCACCAGTGTAAACATGGCAATAGCGTTGGTTGTACCGATCAATAAATATTGCCCGTCGGGAGACACACTCAACGAATGCAGCAAACCGGCTGAAGCAAAACTGCGCACCGGCTGCACCCGTTCGAGATTGGACAGCGAGATTTCTTCAGGAGGCAATGGGGTTGGAGAAGCAGTCGCTGTGGGCGTAAGTGTGGGCAGCGATTGCGTGGGGGTGTTGGAAGGCTGCGCCGTTGGGTTGGTTTTGGGAACTTTGCCGGTGGCGGTTGGAGGTGGTGATGTGGGGGTTTTGGTTGCCAACCCCAGGTCAACGGAAATACCGCAACTCAGAATAATCGTTAAAACAAGGATTTCAACCAGTAGCAAAGCGGGGGTTCTTTTCATAAATACACCTTCCCATAAACTAAGTTGATAATAAAATTATACAAAAAAATTGAATGTTTTCAATCATGGTCAACTCAAATGATTATTCTGCCTATCGATCGGAATTTGAACAGAAAATATGGAACCTTTCCCCGGTTCACTCCACACTTTAATGTCCCCTCCCTGAGCTTCAACGAATGATTTGGCGATTGCTAACCCGAGGCCTGCATGTTGATTCTTATCGCTACGTGAAGCACTGGCTTGATAGAATCGTTCAAAAATATGCGGTAAATCATACTTTGTGATTCCACTACCCGTATCTGTGACAGATATTTCAACCACATGCCCTTTTTTTTCAGCCCCCAACTGTATTTCACCTCCAGAAGGAGTGTGCCTTAAGGCATTATCAACCAGAATGACAATCACCTGGCGCAGCCTCATACGATCACCGCATGCATGGGGATAAACTTTTTTCACGTGCAGTGACACACCTCGTTCTTTGGCAACATGCTCGAAGTGATGACAAACATCTTCAAGCATTTCTTTAATTTGGATATCTTCGCATGCAAGGATAATCTTTTGATTATCCAGCCTGGACAGCAGCAACAAATCTTCAACCAGCAAATTCAGATTGTCAATTTCTTCAAGCACATGCGTCAATGTTTGCCCAGTCGCCGCTGAGGAAGGAAACCTCATGGAATATTCCACCCCGGCTCTAATCAAGGTCAATGGAGCACGCAATTCATGACTGGCATTGGCTATGAAATTCTTCTGCTGCAAAAATGCCCGCTGCATGGGCTCGATGGAACGCGCCGAAAGCCACCAGCTTGAGAAGCCAATCAGCACCACGCTGGCAACCGCAATAAAACCAATAATTTGAATGAGCTGTTGCAAAACTCGCTTCTGGTCTCCCAGTGACCGCCCCATTTGCAAAGCAGCTATATTTAATCCTGGAGGAAGCTGATAAGTAAATAGCCTGAATTCATTTCCATCGGGTTGTTTAACAGTCCGCCAATCCCGACCTTTTTGAAGAGATGTCTTTAGCGCTTCAAGGTCGGGCGGAAGTGGAGATGGGAATGGATTCGGATCGAATAGCACCTCGCCTTCCAGGGTTAATGGAAGCACAAATATGGCTGCAAGTTCTCCGTCAAAGGCATCTTCCATGGCTTCATCGTCATTGCGTCCTTCCTCATGATAGTTTTCAATATCATCAGAAGTTGTAAAAGTTGATTGCAATGAGGTTGTATTTTGGATTAATAGAAATCGATTTTGATACCATGCCGAATCAGCGGCCAGTAATTCTGCAGTCAACGGAATACCCAGTCGTTGTACTTCATGAGCCATGCGGTGCTGCAAGGCAAGGTCAGTTGTGGTATGGAAATACCGTTGCAATAAGCTGTAAGAAACCAATCCAACCATTCCCACCAGGAGAATACCGGCAATCACATATAAAACGGTTAGACGAATGTGAATTTTTTCAAGCATGCCGGGCATCCAACCGGTATCCAATTCCACGGACAGTCTCGATCGGATTGGTTTCACCGGGCAGGTCAATTTTTCGGCGCAGATAGGATATATATACTTCAACCATGGAGGGTTGAACTTCGTTGGAAAAGGACCACACATAATCCAAAATTTGTTGTCGGGTCATAACCTGGTCTGGATGACGCATGAGGTATTCCAACAAATCCCATTCGGTTTTCGTTAGTTCCATGGATTTTTCACCACGTCTAGCTGAATGAGTCTGTAAATCCAACACCAGTTGACCAACTCTTAATTCAAGAGTATCAGCTTGAGAAGGATTAAACCTCCTGGAAAGAGCGCGTAAACGCGCCAGAAGTTCATCAAATGAAAATGGCTTTGCCAGGTAATCATCGGCTCCGCTGTCCAACCCGGCCACACGATCCTCGATCTGGCTGCGAGCCGTGAGCATGAGAATTGCCAGCGGCAGCCGCGCCGCGCGAATCGCCCTACAAATGGAAGGCCCATCCCTGCCTGGCAGCATCCAGTCCATCACAACCAGATCGTGAATGCCGCGCAACGCAAATTCCAATCCAGTATCCCCATCATTAGCCACATCCACCGTATAGTGTTCGCCTTGCAACACTTGTTGGACGATGTTAGCCAGTTTTTGGTCATCCTCAATCAGTAATACACGCATACTTTATTATACGATGTTGAGGACATTCCACAAAATTCTTGGAATTTGCTTGGAAAATTTGACGTGCAGATTTAGGTTGATCCAATACACTCCAGATATGATCTTAATAAAAAGGTCTTCCACTCACTATTTAGAGGTTAAAGAATGAAACATGGAATCACTTTCCTACTAACCGGTTTGATATCTGTCTCCATCATGACTGTATTAGGCTTTTTCATAAAAAGCCAGACGGGTTCAATACAACCAGATACCGTCGATCAATCTCAACTCCAGCAAGCTTTTTTAGAAAGAGAGGCTAACTACCAGGCCATCATAGCAGATGCAAACCAGCGCTTAGAACAGGCAAACCTGGATTTGCGAACCCTTTCCAATCGAGTAACACAATTACAACAATCACAACAGGTGAGCTATCCCATCAGCTCCGAAAAGGCAATCGAAGTTGCCAACAGGGTGAGGGTTGGTGAAACACCTGATCCATCAGTAGAAATGGTTGATTTTGAAGGAACTGTGGCCTATGAGGTAAGGTATGGCAAAGGTCCGGTTTATATAGACGCATTCAATGGTTCAATTTTATATAATAGTCTGGACAATTCGTCTTTACACCAGGTTACTCCGGAAGAAGCAGCCAAAATTGCCTCGGATTACCTGGGGATTTATGAAATTTACCAGGTTGATCAAATCACTTTCAAAGGTGAGGTTCTCATACGCGTCATATTCACCCAAGGGCATATGATCTACCTGAACCAAAGCGGTCAAATTGTTTATGTTCAGAAAGTAACACGGTATGACGCCAGCCAGGCTGTAAGTGTCTCCGCATCGTCAGATGATAGAGGTTCATCACACAGTGATGATCACGACGATGATGATGATGATTAGTCACTGAAAGGTCACCCATGAAGAAAAAAAATCTGTCAAACATTTTTATTAACTGGTTTACGTTGGTGGCGTCCTTGTCGCTTCTGGGCATCTTCACTCTTTGGATATGGTTTTCAAACAATGATTTAAAGACGCTGATTGAAAGTCAGGATGAAAAAAACCAGATTCCTTCGGACCCTCCCCCCGGAACCGTACTGGAATTAGCCCCCGTTCCCACCCTGGTGACATTGATCAGACCCGAAGCACTAAATACAGATACACAATCCAAAATAATCGATTCGAGTGCTAACCCCACCCCCACACCTGAAGTGCTTCGCAGCATTAGTGCACCCACACCTGAAGTTGTCACCCAAAAGAATGCTCCGGTCATTGAGCAGGTTGAAATTGGTCAACCCGCACCCGCGCCTTCAGGGGGCGGTGGAAATTCACAATCTCACTCATCGAGCAAATCGTCCTGATGATTAAAATTTCGTTTTCTGCAATGGGAAGTTCCATATCCGTGTTATTGGACGCGGACTCTCCAACTGCACATCAAAAAATAGCTGAAGTTCCCTCCTGGTTCGAGGAGTGGGAGAGTATTCTCAGCCGTTTTCGCAGCACAAGCGAGCTCTCGTATGTCAACCAAAATGCCGGTTTACCCATTCGCGTTAGCATGGTTTTTCTTGAGGTATTGCAAGCTTCTCTGGACGCCGCTATCCATAGCAATGGAATAGTGACGCCAACTTTGTTGCGTTCACTGGAGTTTGCCGGGTACAATCAATCATTCAATCACATGCCTGGAGATGTGGAAAATTTCTTTGCATCTCAATCATTGTTGGGTAATGATTATCATTCAATCCAGGTCAATCCAGCCGATTCGACCATCCTGATACCCCCTGACATCCAATTAGACTTTGGCGGCATAGCCAAAGGTTGGGCGGCGCAACAAGCCGCTGCGCAGTTGGCAGAAATTGCGCCTGCCCTGGTCAATGCCGGCGGCGATATTGCTGTCAGTGGCGCCCTGGCTAGCGGGGAACCCTGGATTATCGGGATTGATGATCCATTCAATCCCGGTGAAGAACGCATGCAAATCAAACTGTTTTCTGGCAGCGTGGCCACTTCAGGTAAAGACCACCGACGCTGGCAGAAAAATGGATACTGGCAGCATCACATTCTTAACCCGTTCACCGGCCAACCGGCGCAAAGCGATGTGTGGACAGCCACAGCAGTGGCACACAATGCCGTTGATGCAGAGATGGCAGCCAAAAACGCTGTCATTCTGGGCAGCCGGTCTGGACTAGCCTGGATTGATGAAAAACAGGATATTTCTGCATTATTCATTCTGGAAAATGGCGAATCGCTTTCATCAAGAAAATTTCAAGAACGTTTTGGAGGAATTCATGGATAACTTTACCGGTTTATCTCAACAGGGTAGTAAGCCGCCCCGGGGGGTGTGGATTTTTATTATAATTATCGGGATGGTAGGGGTTTTCCTTGTCCTTCTTTCCTTCCCTCTCTGGGCGCCCGGCATCATCACCTCCATCAACTCACCGGAACCAAAAATGTTCTGGTACCTGTCTCGAGCCACAGCCATCCTCAGCTATGCCGCTTTATGGCTTTCCACATTCATGGGACTTGTTCTTTCCACCCGGCTGGCAGCACAATTGCGCAAGGTGAGAACCATTTCAAATTTTCATCAGGCGCTTAGTGTTTTGGGAATTGTGATGGCGGCTGCACATGGTCTACTTCTAATTGGTGATCATTATCTTGCTCCAAACATCTTGCAGATATTGGTTCCCTTCACCATGCAATCTTATCGTCCCCTGTGGGTTGGATTGGGACAAATTTCCATTTATATATGGGGAATCGTGTTAATCAGCACACTCATCCAGCGCCGGATCGGCAGCAAACTTTGGCGCGGCATCCATTACCTGGGTTTTCTCGCATTTGCATTTGGACTGGTGCACGGCATCACCAGTGGCACCGATTCTGGAACTGACTGGGCTTTTTACTATTATTGGGTGACCGGTGGAATCATTTTGTTCCTGCTGACATTCCGAATTTTGTCAGCAATTTTCCAATTAAATCGCAAGACCACACCACAAAACGCCTAATAATCAAGTGTAGCCGATTAGCTTCCAGGATTTTATCCATTCAAACAATGCACCCGCCAGTTGGCGGGTGCATTGATCTTGTATGATCCGTGTATCATCATGGATAGACTGAGAAATACATCAACCCTTGCGGAAGGCTTTCACCTTATCCATGAATTCTTTCACCCGTTTGACATCCACTTCATTCCAGATGTAACCGTCGCGTTTAAAAGTTGTGCCGGTCACACAGCCGTCAGCAACCGACAACTGCTGCTCCACATTGGTCACACGCACGCCGGTGTTGGCCAGAACCACCGTGTCGGGCACTGCTTCTTTGACGGTCTTGAGAATGGAAGCGTCGGTTTCTGCTCCGGCGGTTAAACCTGAAACGCACAGGGCATCGGGATTGTTATTAAACACCGTTGAACGGGCAATGTCGGCTATGTTGCGTTCAGCCAGGTAAGCCGCTGATTCAGGGACGATATTCATCATCAATTTCACATCCCGGGCATTCACGCGGGTTTGATGGCGAACCACCGCGCCGCAGTTGGTATTCCACAGGCCAAAGTCGCTGGCATAAACACCGGTGAATATTTCACGCACAAATTTCGCGCCGGTTGCCACTGCCAGGTCGATGGAAGCTTCTGCATCCCACAACACGTTCACGCCGTAGGGGATCTTAATATCATGCATTAATTCACCAATAACCCTGCCCATCACGGCAATGGTCAGCGGTTCAGTCTTAGTCAGGTAAGGCAGGCTGGCTTCATTGGAGAACATCACTGCATCCACACCGCCATCTTGAAGGGCCATTAAATCGGCGCGGCATTTTTCAATTATAAAATCCATGCCTTTTTCCACGTCATAACCCGGGTCACCGGGTAACGCCTTCATGTGGCACATGGCAATTACAGCTTTATTGACACCAAACACATCTTTCAGCCAACTCATTTCAATCCTCCTAAAATATTCTTTTATTCTTTTGATTACCGGACACTTTAACAAATGACGACTGCCATATCAGGTAAACTATGTTTTTTCCTGGCAAGGAAGAACAGGAGGATACCTATGGACAATCGTCGCATATATCGTACCATCAGAATGG